>OGXW01000708.1_pt1 | contig 25191 bp, 30 predicted proteins | sample 1576341 | NCBI WGS metagenome assembly OGXW01 (sample SAMEA3541592, study PRJEB24748) | human gut metagenome | biome: human gut; feature: human-associated habitat; material: faeces | place: China | collected 2012
GCTGGTGAACGTGACGTGAGAGCGTTGAAGCGGCGTACACTGGCGGCACAGACCGCTGTGGAAAATGCTCCGAACGAAGAAGTGAAAACCGCGTTGCAAGAAGACTACGAAGCAAACGCGGTAAAGCTGAAAGAAGCTGAAAAGCAGCTGAGAATGTTTTGCGTTCAGACTGGGCGGCGGAGGGATACGTTTCGCGAGCAAGTGGACGGTTTCGGGCGAAGTGCATCGCAGAAAGCCATCCATGCAGCGAAACGGCAGAAGCAGCAGAAGCAGCAAGCTGGCACGGCGGCTGCCGGAACGTCTGGACACGCTGTGGAAGTCACGCCACCTGAACCAAAAACAAACGGCGGAAAAGGAAAATTGTACAAAGATGAAAGGATGTAGCGTATGCTGGAAAACACAAGCATGACATTTGGTGAAGCACTGGAAGCGATGAAAGCCGGAAAAAAAGTTGCAAGAACAGGCTGGAACGGCAAAGGAATGTACTTGTACATTGCTGACGGAAAGCTGCTGACGCAAGAAATCGGTGACGGAAGCTATCCTTTTACAGACAGCATTGTCATGAAAACTGCCGATAACCGCTACTGCATCGGCTGGCTTGCAAGTCAGACAGATATGCTGGCGGAAGACTGGCGTATAGTGGAGTAACCACTGCCCCGACCACGGGCAAAAACTGGCGGAGGGTTGGAAAGTAGAAACACGAAAGCCGGCGGGTAGGCGTTTCTATATCGAAAAATAAGCATCGGTTTCCCGATGCTATTTTTATATCATTTTTCAGAAAGGGATGAAAAAACATGGAAGATGAAACCAAAAACGAGCCGGTACAGCAGCAGGAGCAAACACCGGAACCGCAGGAAAAAACCTACAGCGAAGCGGACTACAACGCTTTGCAGGCGAAGCTGGACGCTGTCACGGGGCAGCTGAACGATGCAAATGACAAAATCAAGTCGTATGCCGATATGGACATCGACGGCATCAAGCAGTCTGCTGCCGACTGGCAGAAGAAGTACGAGGCTGCACAAGATCAGATGCAGCAGCTGGAGTACAGCACCAAATTGGACAAGTTTGTGGCACAGCAGGGCTGCAAGAATCCGATCTATGCAGACTATCTGAAACGCCAGATCGAAAGCAAGCAGCTGAAATTTGACGGTGACACGCTGCTTGGCGGTGAAGATGTGGTAAAGGCACTGAAAAAAAGCTGCCCTGACGCGTTTTCAACGGAAGATGAAAAGCCGCCGATTTTTGTGGATTCCGCAACCGGCAGCACAAACAAAGACGTGACGGACGAAATGGTTCGCCGCGTCATGGGCTTAAAGTGAGAAAGGAGTAAGATATGGCAAACAATCTCACACTGATCAAAAAGTATATCGAACTGCTGGACGAAGTGTACAAGAGTGCTACACTGACAGCAGATCTGGAATCGGATTCTAGCACTGTACGGCAGGGCAGCAACGCACGAACAATTCTGATTCCCAAGATGAGCATGGACGGTCTTGGTGACTACAGCCGCAAGGACGGCTACGTGTCCGGTGACGTAGATCTGGAATGGGTTGAAAAAACGTTTAACTATGACCGCGGCAGACGGTTCAGCGTGGACGCTATGGACAACGAGGAAACCGCAGCACTTTCTTTCGGAAAGCTGGCTTCCGAGTTTATCCGTACCAAGGTTGTGCCGGAAATGGACGCGTGGCGTTTTGCTGCATATGCAAAGGCAGCTGGTACCAACAAGAGCGAGGACCTCGCAGACGGTGCGGCGGTTTGTGCTGCGATTACCGCTGCAAACATCGCTATGGACGAAGCAGAGGTGCCGCAGGAAAGCCGCCTGCTGTACATCACACCGACTATGTACAACACGATTCAGGCACTGGACACTTACAAGTCCAAGGCGATGCTGGCGGGATTCGCAAAGACAATCCGCGTGCCGCAGTCGCGTTTTTACAGTGCAATTGACCTGCTCTCCGGCGTAGATAAGACCGGTTCTTCCGGTGCTGATGAGAGTGCTGGCGGATATAAGGCAGCAACCGCAGGCAAGAAGCTGAACTTCCTGATCGTACAAAAAAATTCCCCGATCCAGTTCACCAAGCACACTGTAAACAAAGTCATCACACCGGAGCAGAACCAGCACTCTGATGCATGGCTGTACTTCTACCGTGCTTACGGCATCACAGAGGTGTACGACAACAAAAAGTTCGGCATCTACGCGTCGGTATCTAAGACCTGATATGGAGGTGAGCCGCATGCGTACAGTAGGCTTGGTGTTTCCGGAAAAGCCTAAAAAAGCTGCAAAGAAGCCTACACCGGAGCAGGAAAAGAACACGGCGAGCAAAAAGGAGAAGTGAGTATGCCGTATGCAGATCACACGTACTATACGCAGTCCTACCTTGGACGGCGTATCAAAGAGGAAGAAACGTTTTTGATGTATGCAGAGCGTGCATCGGAGTACATAGACATGGTGGCGTTTGACCGCCTTTCTGGCGGTGTGCCGGAGGAGTTTGCGGAAAAAGTGCAAAAATGCTGCTGTGCAATCGCAGAAGCGTTGGCGGATTATGCGGACTACAGCGACAGCACACCAACCGGCTCCGGAAAAGCTTCCGAAACGATCGGCAAGTACAGCGTCAGCTATACCACATCTGCACAGACCATTTCAGGCTTGCTGTACGGCACATCTGCCGGCTTACAAGACTATCTGCGGAGCATCTGTATCCGCTATCTGGGCGGCACAGGGCTGATGTACAGGGGGTGTGGCGATGTTTGTCAATAAAGTCGGTTGTACAGTCTATGAAAAGACTGTCAAAAACCGCATGGAAGCGTATGTGCCGCACTTTATCCCAGCTGTGTACTGGGAAGATACCGTGGCACAGGTTCAGACCGGCACGTCCATGAAGCAGCAAGACCAAATTTGGTGCTGCATTCCAGCATCATCGCTGTCCGACTATCTTCCACAGAAAGATGACATCATCGCTTGTGGCAGGTGTGAATCTGATGCACCACCAAGCAACGGCAGAACGATCACGGCGGTGGAGGATTACCGGTACGGCTCTGCGGACGTGCAGCACATCGAGGTGACAGCGGTATGACAATACACGGCGAACTGGTGATACACACCGGCAAATGCAGTGAAAAAGCACTGGAAAAGGCACAGAAGTATCTGGATCAGGAAGTGATACGGACTTGTGCACCGTATGTACCGCTGGACACTGGTACACTGGAAAGAAGCGGCAAGATGTCAAGTGACATCGGAAGCGGCACTGTGACGTGGAACACCCCATACGCCAAAAAACAGTACTACGAAGGAAGCTCCAAAGGGCTGCGTGGAGCACGGTGGTTTGACCGTGCCAAGGCAGACCACGCAGAAGACTGGCAGGACGGTGTTGCAAAGATACTAGGAGGCGAAAATGACGGCAATCATTGAAGCTGTGCGTGACTGGATCGCAAGCTGTCCGCTTGTCGAAGAAAACGCCATTTTGGGCGTTGACCACTTGGGGGCTGACCCTATCGGCTACACCGTAGATACTGTGCCTTGCAACCCCGTTGCATCGCAATATGTGGACGGCTCGCAGCGGAGGCAGTTTTTGTTTGTGTTTGCAAGCAGAAATCAGTACGCTGATACTGCACAGAATTTGGTAAACAGTGCGTTTTACGACAACTTTTCCGACTGGATAGCGGTACAAAACAAGCTGCGGAAACTTCCGGAACTGGGGAAATATCGCACTGCACAACACGTGGAAATCACCACAAGCGGATACGTATACGATGCCGGTGACAGCACCGCACGGTATCAAATTCAACTGAAACTTACTTACTACCAAGACAGGAGGTACAATAATGGGTAAAACTTTACAGAATGGTAATCTTGTGATGCGTGACGAAAAGGTTGCGTTTTACGAAATCCCTGGTCAGTACGCTTTTGTGCGTATGGAAGGCTTTACAAGCATGAGCACGTCCAAGTCGGCGACAGAGCACAGCCGAAAGTATGTGGACGAACGCAGCAGCCGTACAGACACAGTAGGCTACGAGGAAAGCATCGCCTACAGCTTTGACCGGTATGACGGAAATGCAGTGCAGGACGACATTGTGACGATCACGGACGAGGAAAAGGTTGGTAAGCAGGCAACCCGCCGAATTATCCAGGTGGATATGAAAACTCTGTCCGAGGACGGCACCACTGCTTCCGGCAGAATGCGTAGCTACAGCGTAGTGCCGGACGGTAGCGGCGATGATGCGAACGTGCTGACTTACTCCGGAAACCTCAAAAACAATGGCGAGTGGGAAAACGTTTTTGTCACCAGCAACGACGACTGGCAGACTGTGAAGCTGTCCACATCTGCAACAAAGCCGAAGCTGAAGACTTTAGCTGTGGAAAGTGGTGGTAAATCTGTCACTCTAACACCAGCATTTAATGCGGGCACGATGTCTTACACGATTCCGGCAGGAACTGCGACTGCGATCGTGGAGGCGGCTGCTGAAAACGCCTCTTTGACTGTCGTGGTATCTTGCAACGGCGAATCGTATGTCACAAGCAACACCGTCAATCATAAGACGAACCAGTTTGGCGGCTTGAAGTCTGGTGACAGCATCACGATCACAGTGACAGACGGGTTCAGCACAAGCACATACAAAATCAAGGTATCTTAACGCTGCGGAGGTGCAGAAATGGACGAAATCAACTGGAAAGATTATGGCGTAGACGCGGAATCTGCGGCTTTTTGGGATAAGTACAACGCTGCTGTAGAAAACGCGGCGGAGCGAGAAAAGGAAGCGGCACCAAAGCTGGAATCGGACAGAATTCGGAAGTACTGCAACGACTTCCGGATTTTTTACGCCGATCTGATCGGGGAGGAAAATGCTGAAAAAGTGCTGTCCGATGTACCGGACAACAAACGCCTCTTTGACGAAATCTATGCATCTTTGCTGCGGTGTATCCACGACCAAAAAGCGGAATCCAGCCGGAGAATCGCAAGTATCCTGCTGAAATATGCCCCAAAGACCAGAGGAAACGAAAATGCTGCACCCACTGTATGATAGCTTACCTAATACTGTCAGCGTGCAAGGAAAGCCATATCCGGTAGTGACAGACTATCGGGAATGGCTTTCTTTTTTGGAAATGCTAGCAGACGAAACGTACACAGCAGAGGAACGCGTGCTGTGTGCTATGGCGTGGTATCGGGCACGCCCTCCGTGCAACATCACGGAGGCGTATCAAGCCCTGCTCCAGTATGCATCGTGTGCGGATATGCCACACACGGGACGTGAAACGGGAAAATCCGCAAACACGCAGCTGCTGTCATATACATATGACGGGGCATACATAATCAGTGATTTCCTGCGGTTTTATCAAATCGACTTGACAAAAGATGCGTTGCACTGGTACAAGTTTCGGCTGCTTCTGGAAGCACTGCCGGACGAATCGGCTGTAAAGCAGCGTGTGGCGTATCGCAGCATCAATCTGGCGGAGATCAAGGATAAAAACCAGCGTAAGCGGATACGGAAAATCAAGGATAGTTTGTGGATACCGACAAACAAAAAACTGGACGCAGGACAAGTGGGTGCGGTCTTTGGATAGAGAGGTGATAGACAGTGGCAAACAGCAAGGCGGACGGAAGCGTTAATTTCGACACCAAAATTGACACATCAGGCTTTGAAAAAGGGCTGAAACAAATCGATAAATCCAGCGAAAAAGCGTCGAAAAATGTGGAAAAGGACACGGAAAAGTCCTCAAAAAACGCGGAGAAAAAAGCTGGAGATGCTGCTGACGGCATATCGAAAAGTTTTGCGAAATCGTCTGGAAAAATGCAGTCCAGCATGCAAGAAGCCGGAAACAAGTCGGAAAAAATTTTTAAAGACACTGAAACGGCTGCGAAATCTGCGATGGACGGCATCGACGGGAAAACTTCTGGCTTGGCAGATAGCATCAAAAGCGGCATGTCACATGTAGGCGAAAGTGTATCAGACACGATCTCCGGAATGGGAGATTTCAACGACAAGTTCGATGATGCTATGAGTGACAGTATCAAGTCTGTCGGTGGTCTGGTCGCTGCGATCGGCGGAATCGGTGCAGCTGTGATCGCTTCTGGCACACAGGCGGAACAGGCAGCCAACCAGGTGGCAGCTGCGACAGGTCTGACGGGAGATGCTCTGAAAGAAGTGCAGGACATCTCTCAAAACGTGTACAAGGACAACTTTGGTGACAGCATGGAAGATGCTGCCGATGCAGTAGCAGTCACATATCAGCAGACCAAGCTGGTAGGCGATGAGCTGCAGACGGCAGCAGAAAACGCGATGCTGCTGGACGATACTTTCGGATACGATGTGAATGAATCCATACGTACCGCAAAAGCACTGGCAGACAATTTCGGCATATCTATCGAAGAAGCTTACAACCTCATGGCACAAGGGGCACAGAAGGGGCTTGACAAAAACGGCGATATGCTGGACACTCTCAACGAGTACTCTGTCCACTATAGCCAGCTTGGATATACTGTAGAGGATTTCTTCGGCTCTCTGGAAAACGGTGCTGCTTCTGGTGCTTTTAGTATCGACAAAATCGGCGACACAATGAAAGAGTTTGGCATCCGTGTCAAGGATACCTCAACAAGTACGAAAGATGCTTTTCAACTGCTGGGATACACTGGCGATTCCATAGCAGACATGCAAGCCAAATTTGCCGCTGGCGGCGAATCGGCAAGAGAAGCCACAAGCGAACTGCTGTGGCAGCTGCAGAACGTTGAAGATGATGTCACGCGAAACCAAATCGGCGTTGACCTTTTCGGTACCATGTGGGAGGACTTGGGTGAAGAAGCTGTGTATAGCTTGCTGAACACTCAGACGGAGATCAGCAACACCACGGACGCAATCGGACAGCTGAACGATGTCAAGTACGATGATGTCATGTCACAGCTGACAGCCTTGAAGCGGCAGGCAGAAACTGAAGTGCTGCAGCCGTTTGCACAGAAGCTGATGCCGAAAGTAAAAGAAGGCATCGAATGGGTTTCCAAAAATATGGACGATCTGGTTGACGACATCGTGCCTATCGGGAAAGCTGTAACCACGGCGTTTGCAGTCAAAAAAGTGACGGACTTCGGAACAACCGCAATCAAGACTATAAATAGCGTCAGCGGCGTTGTAAAGATGATACCCAGCGTGCTGGGACCTATGGGCATGGCGGTTACTGGTGTAACCGCTGCGGTTGCTGGCATTGCTTATGCCACCTATAGGGACATCAAGTATGCCAATGACTACGCTGTGGACTTAGACAGCTACACGCAACATCTGATCGAGAAGCAAGACAAGCTGAACCAAAAAACAGAAGAGCAAAACCAAATCAGGGCGGAGTGGGAAGATAGACGAAACAGTGCAACAGATAATGTTGACAGAGAGTACACATACTATCAAAATTTGTCTGATGCTCTTGAAAATATCGTTGACAAAAACGGCAAAATCAAAGAAGGTTACGAAAATCGGGCAAAGGTTATCACTGGCGAACTGTCAGAAGCACTCGGTGTGGAAATCGACATCGTAGACGGGCAAGTACAAGAGTATGACAATTTGAAATCCAAAATCGAAGAAGTCATGGCGACCAAAAAAGCCAACGCCCTGCTTTCTGCTAATGAGGAAAGCTACATAGATGCACAGCAGCAGCTTTCTGCAGCAGGTTCTGAATATGCAGCTAATCTGGACAATCAAAAAAGCTTGGAACGGCGGCTTACAAAAATGCAAGCTGCACAAAGTGCTTTCCAAAATTTGAGCAACTACGGCGGTGGTACGGACGCTTACTACGCAGCAGTAGACCGCTTTGTGTCCTCATATGGGGAGATGCTTGGTGTAACACAATCAGACATCGCCAACAACAGCACCAAAGTTTTCCAACAAATCCAAAAATCGATTGACGAAACATCAAGTAGCCTTGACGATGCGAAAAAAGATGTCAAAGACAACTTGAGCAACGTCATAGCTTATCAATCCGAAATCAAAAACTACGAGGACATGCAAGAAGCCCTTGCGTCTGGTGATGCGGACGCAATCGCAGAGTGCAATGCAAGGCTACTTAACAACTTGCAGACAGCAGAAACCGGTACACGGGAATCGCTGCAAAAGCAAATGGACAACGCTCACCAGTACTGGGAGGACTTGAAAAGCAAGTACGACGACGGCGTTGCGGGAATCACACAGTCAATGGTTGATGCTGCGTATCAAACGTATGTTATCACAAACCAAGAGTTTAACGACTTTAAAGCCAACGCTTCAAGTGCCGGATATGAGGGTGCGTCAAATTACACGAGCTCTTTTTCTGCCGGTGTAACGGACAACTCGTATCAGATCACAGATGCTCTCGGAAACGTTTCCAGAATGCTGTCTGAGCAAGCTGCTGAATTGTATCAGTGGGGCATGGATAACGGGTACAATTACGCCGCGGGGCTTGCTGCGGGCATCAACGACCCAGGAAACACACTGGCAACAGAAGAAGCGTCAAAAGCGTTGGCAAATGCTGCGACAAACAGCACGCGTACCACGTGGGACGAACACTCACCGTCTAAGGTGGCGAAAAAGCTTGGCGGATACTACTCTGAGGGGCTTGCGGAAGGTATCCGCGACGGCTCTGGAGAAACTTCCATTACAGCAGAGCAAATGGCACAAGATGTCATCAACGCATCGCAACTGCCTGTCAGCCCGTACAACGAAATTGCTTATCCGGTGCAGCAGCCGCGTGCGGCAGAGCAAACGCAGACGCATGGAACGCAGCAAGCACAAACCGGCGGGGATTGGGTTTTCCCGATCTACATGGCACCAAACACGCATGTACTGGATACGATCGTACTGAGTGCAAAGGACCGTGCAAACGCGATCAGCGGCGGAACAGAATTTTAGTGAGGGGAGGAGAAGCGTATGCAGGCGTGTGATTTTTTCTATGACGATCAGCATGCCCGTCTTAGACTGCGGGCGACTGTGTACCAAATCGGTGACGTTGCATCAGAGTGTACGCCGGACGTTGAGAGGGAGCAGTGTGAAGACGGGTCCTATGCGACATACTCACGCGGTAAACTCGAAGAAAAATCTACTCTTCAGTTCGAGGGCACATGTAGCGATATACGGCGTGTGGTGGACGCGATGAAAAGCGGAGAAATTTTGCTTGGTGGTGCGACAGTCAGCGGCATAGCTGGAAACTCTTTATACGGTATGCACTGCTATGTGGACGGAACGCCAACAGTGACTGTAGTATCTCCTGAAAGAGTTGCAGACATCGCCACACTAAGCCTTCCCGTGATAATCAAAGACAGCCACTGTGCGATACCAGCATTTCACCTGACTTGTGACGGGGTTGCGGGCGTGTACTTCGGCAACGTCGCGGACAGGACAAGAGATACAGATCACATGGTAAAGCTGGAAAACTGCCGGTATCTTGGCAGCGGCGTATACGAGTACGACAAAGTACTTGAATTTGACCATCTGATCTGCGGCGGCAACGCGTTTTTGGTGGGCGAATACGCTTCGCCAGCGACTTTGACCAAGCGATTGTTTGCGGTTCGAAAAGTCGGAGATACCGAGTGGAGCGAAGTCAAGCCGTTCCCACTGGTAAGCGAAATCGATTCCAGTGCCACCGGTCTGATCGAGCTGCCTTTTGGCGACTTTGAGTGCATGATACAGCTATCAGGAAACACGGCGGCAGACCAAAATACAGACTATGGGACACCTTTTGAACTGCGGCTACACGGGAGGAAAGCATAATGGTGATCGAAGAACATGCAGCACTTGATGTCATTACAAAAGACGGCAGCACATATGCAATCGATGAATCGCAGATCATACGCGGCAGCTTGACCACATCACAGTCCTGCTCAAGCGGCGGCGGTATCCCTGCGGGAAGCTGCAACACTGGCACTGCATCGGTGGCTTTTCACGCTCCAAGTGCACTGTCATATGAAAAGCTTTTTGGAGCAAAAGTCAAGCTTTACGTATGGTATGGAGATACATCGAAAAAGCAAGTCGGTGTGTACAACGTCACATCGACAGAGCGTAGCTATGGCGTGTACACGCTCAGCTTGTCTGACAACGTGTATCTTCTTGATGAAGCGTGCTACTCTGACGACACGACGACAGATGCTCAGAACTGGCTTGCGATGCAGCTGGGCGAGGCAAGACTTCCTAGCGTGATTTTCAACATGATCTGCAACGCTTACAACGTGCCGCACTGGAACGCTTCGAAAAACGAGAAAGCGGTGCCGGAATCCGGAATCGGTGCTCTATCCGTAAAAGTACCGAGCGACTGCTGCACGGAATCCGTCAAAGACTTTGCAAACTACCTGGCGGAGTACCTTGGTGCGATCATCATGCCGGACGAAAACGGGGAGTTGCATTTCGCATATATGGGAAGCAGGACTTGCCCGATAACAATCGATGCGTCAAACATCGAGCGTGACACCTACCAAAAATCCCCGTTTCATGTAAGCACGTCAAGCTGGCGTGTAAACCACGACAGCGGCATATGGACTTCGTGGAGCGTTTCGGGTGACTTCCCTGAAAACGCGGCACCGCTGTCTATAGTCGTCAACAATAACCCTTTCTGGCAGTCTGTCGAGGACGGCACACCGGAAAGCATGGTGCGTGGGCGTACAGAAACCATGCTGCGGTATATGTGGGTAGCACAGGGGAAAGTGGCGTATATAGACAACGTGCCGCAGATCAACCCTTTCCGGTGTACGGTGCACGTGCCGTACTACTTCAGAGCAGGCGACCGTGTGAAAATCATCGACCCGTTCACATCAGAGGTATATCACTCTTATGTGACAGATGTAACGTGGACTTTCCGAGGCGGGCAGCAGATTTCTTGTGCTGGCGAGGATACCAGAACTCTGTCTGTAAGCACATCGCGGAATGGTGCCAAAAAAATGTCGGACTACAGCCGGTATCTGTACCGAAAAAGCAAGTCTGACATCAGCAGCGGAGATGCAAACACGTACACAAAAGCAGAAATCGATGCCAAAGATGCGGTTGTCAAATCGGCGGCAGATAAGGCACAAGGAACCGCAGACGGGGCTGTATCTGTGAACAACACGCAGAACACGCAAATCGCCGCCTTGCAGAAGTCGGCACATACGCACAAAAACAAAAGTGTACTGGACAAGACAGAGCAGCCGTACACCACGGCAGAACGGGATAAGCTGGCAGGGCTGGAGAACTACACGCACCCAACCCACACCGCCCACGCAAAAGGTTTTTACAAGTTTGCAAGCAACGGTGAGGGGCATGTCACGGACGCGGAGACGGTGACGAAGGAAGATATTACGGCGTTGGGAATTCCGTCTGAAAACACACGCTACAAATTTACTGTAGACGGCACTGGGCTGGAAATCAATCAAAGCACTTCTGCAGATTTTTATAAACTTAAATTCCCAAGCACCAGATCGATCACGTCATTAATACCATATTTTCCCAATACATACGATGATGAAAGAGGTTATTGTTGGTGTCAACTTGCTTTTACTGTGGTAGAGAGCACTGCTCATGACTACAAAAAAATCGGCATTGAAGGCGGCTACGAGCAAGGTGAAAGAATTTACTATGAGCCGCAGGGAGTTGCAAAAATTGCGATTGCACTCTATGGTGTCGCTGGCCGACGTGGAATCAGCATCACAGCAGACCTGCCACTGCACAACGCCAAGCTGTTTGAGGTAAGGCCGCTGGAAAATTTAAAAATTTTCAGCAGTGCACCTGAAAAAAAGTTGTCTGTATACGCAGTGGGTCGCTATAGTAGTATAGATACAAGTGCGGGAGGAAAAACCAACTATGATTTGTATCTTTTTTTGTATGCAGATGAAAGCTATACTGCAACAGCTCCAGGGGTGAGAGTGACAGTGGAAACATCGGTTTATCCATTTGATGGTCATTGCTCCGATGTTAATCGAAATTATTCAAACGTCGTGCAGTTGGATTCGTCTGTGATTTCTGAAAGCATAAGAATGTCAGCTGCAAAAGTTGAAGCAGTTACAGATATACTTGCAAATAAAGCTGACAAAAGTGAAATCCCAGACATCTCCGGCAAGCAAGACAAACTCACCGCCGGCACGAACATCACGATCAACGGTAACACAATCAGTGCCAAAGACACCACCTACAACGATGCCACACAGTCAACACACGGTCTGATGACTGCGGCGGATAAGAAGAAACTGGACGGCATGGATTTGTCGAAGTATCTGCCAAAAGACGGAACGGCGAAAAAAGCTGATGGTTTAAGCACAGGTCAGCTAAAATTTGGATATATATACAATGGTACAAACACGGCAACTTCTGGAAAGACATGGGCAAGGGTGGCTTATTGTGTAGTGTCAAAAGGTTATACGACTATCACAATGGCGATGCTTGTAACAAGTGGCAATTCTGGTGTGGGGATATTTGACATAGATTTCAGAACCAATGCAAATTGCGACGGATTTGATTATTTTAATATTAAACAAATTATTACAAATTTTCCAGAAAGAGTATCAATAAATGACATAAAAGCGTTTGCGAAAAGCACGAACGGCGGAATGCAGTATGAGATATGGTATGACATTAGATCTGTTTACGGCACACGGCAGTTCACTTGCCTATCAGAGCAACGCTATAACGGAGCAAATTCCAACGAATGGAAATTTGAAAAACATACCGCCGCCGACTTTGAAGCATCTCCACCTACTGACGGCACAGAAGCTACATATAGTAGCTGCGGCATGGTATCAACCGCTGAAACACTGACAGACAGCGGGTGGGTAGCCACCACCAGAAACACGACCTTCACGGTGACTTCCACAGTGAAGTGCCGGAAGTATGGACAGCTGGTGGAAGTGCGTGGCGATGTGACTTTTAGCAGCACATACGGCTCTCCGACGGTGTGCACTCTTCCTACTGGGTACCGTCCGGCAGCTGTGGTGCAGGCGTGCGGATATACGCCAAGCGGAAAGATTTTTGGTATCAAAGTGGACACAGCGGGCGTTGTGTCTTTCAGCTCTGATGCAGCCGGAACCTTTGCGAAAAGCACTACATACCGCATCGACTTGACATATCTGCTTGGATAAGAAAAAATACGAGGACTTTTTGTGGACTAAAAAAAGGAAGTGAACCAAATGGACTGGACAGAGATCATAACCGCCGGAATCGCCGCACTTGGTGCTGTGGGCGGCTCTGCACTGATGCAGAATAAGGCGACCGCCATTTTACAGGTAAAGCTTGACGCACTCAGAAGCGATGTAGACACGCTCTCACGGCGTGTAGACAAGCACAACAACCTCCTTGACCGTATGACAAAAGTTGAATGCAAGGTGGAAAAGCTGGAAAGTGAGGAAAATCATGAAAAATCGTGACTGGAAGCAGTGGGCGAAAGCCGCAGGAATTAGAGCCGTTAAGACTATGGCACAGACAGCCGTTGCTACTATCGGAGTAGCTGCGACCATGCAAGACATCAGCTGGGCAGTGGTAGGCAGCACTGCCTTGGTAGCCGGTATTTTGTCTGTGCTGACATCTATCGCAGGACTGCCGGAAGTAGGTGAGTGACACATGGCGAAAGGCGAAAATTACGAAGAATTTGTAGAAAAATTTAAGCCAAAGAAAACAACGGACGACTGCTACACTCCACCGCTGGTATATGATGCAGTTGCAGAGTGGGTTGCAAAAGAATACGGATTAAACCCTGAAAATTTTGTACGCCCATTTTATCCCGGCGGCGATTATGAGCACTATGACTATGGCGATAATGCTATAGTGGTGGACAATCCGCCTTTTAGTATGATAACAAAAATCACGCAGTTTTACTTATCAAAAAATATCCCGTTTTTCCTTTTTGCTCCGCAACTTACATTTTTTAACACTTTAAGGACATGCGATTGCACTGCTATTGTTGAAAGTGTGTCTATCGTGTATGATAACGGAGCAATCGTTAACACGTCATTTTTAACAAATCTTGAAAAAGGAGACATCAGAATCCGCACAGCCCCCACTTTGTATCAAGCGGTTAAAAACTCGAACGAACGTGCTGCTAAAACGTTAAAAAAACAACTGCCGAAATACGACTACCCAATAAATGTCATTAACGCACCGCGTCTTGCTTCATATGCAAAGTACGGGATTGACTTTAAAGTAAAAAAATCAGACTGCTTTTATGTGTCAAAGCTGGACAGTCAAAAAGAAAAAAAGAAAACAATTTTTGGCGGTGGCTTTTTGCTCTCAGATAATGCCGCCGCGGAACGCGAAAAGGCGGAACGAGAAAAGGCGGAACGCGAAAAGGCGGAACGCTGGGTATTAAGCGATCGCGAAAAAGAAATTGTGGAAAATCTTGGGAGGGAAAAGAAATGAACATTTTGCAAAAGCTACTGACACACAACCGCCCGTATACCAAGCGTAAAAAGACGACTGCTATCGCTGTGCACTGGGTAGGCAACGCCGGCACATCTGCTATCAACAATAGAAATTATTTCCAGACGACTGATCGAGAGGTCAGCAGCAACTATATCGTGGGTCTGCAAGGCGAAATTATCTGCTGTATCCCTGACGACGAGGTCAGCTGGTGCACGAACCGGGCGAACGCCTACACTGTCAGCATCGAAACCTGCCACCCTGACTGGACGGGAAAATTTTCTGACAGCACGTACAGAAGCCTTGTGGAGCTGACAGCACATCTTTGCAAAAAGTACGGTCTGCACCCGCAAAAGGGCGGCGTTATCCGGCACTATGACGTGACAGGAAAGGTCTGCCCTAAGTGGTTCGTGCCGTCAAGCAAGGGCGGCTCTGACACTGCCGACGAGCAGCACTGGAAAAAATTTTTGTCAGATGTCGCCGCCAAAATGGGCGGCAGCGGTACCGCATCGAACGCCGCTGCAAGCAAGCCCCCGCTGCGATACGACTGGAAGAAAGGGCAGGCGGTACGGCTGTACAAGACCAGGACACAGCTTTTTGCCAACGATACGGCGACCACCCCCGCCGCTACTCTGCCGGCTGGTGTGTACTACATCTACGACGGCAAGCAGTGCAAGCTGGGGCGGTATCGCGTGACGACACGTAAAGAGTACTGCGGCAAAAAGCCGGCAGGCAAGTACGTCACCGGCTACGTTAGCGTGGACAACTTCAAAGAAGTAAAGTAAAGCAAGGTAAAACGAAAGTAAACGGCACCGCAGGGACTTCCCCACGGTGCCGTTTTTTGTTTTTCGTATTTCGTACCTCTTTTAATCCTCGTCCGGCTCGTACTCTTCCCACTTGCGGATAATGTCGTCCGCTTGGCTTTCGTAATCCTCACCTTGCTCGTCAATCCATTCTGCGAAGGCGGCCTTGACCTTATCCACAAGGTTACAATCGGACTTGATAAAGCTTACAACATCCCAATAATCGATTTCATCCAGATCGTCATCTTCATCGAATTCGAGGAATTCCGCCGTTTTGGCGATCAACTCATTCTCGGAAAGTCCCACTGCTTCCGCCAGATCGGAAATGGACTGAAATCCAACTTCATACATGTTGTCAAAGTGGCAGTCATCTCTGTAAATCGTTTCGTGATCGTCATTCAACCACGAATTTCCGCCGGCGTTTACGAACGTGTCAAGTTCAGCGGTCTTTTCTTCTGCATTGTAGTACAGATAAACGTCCGTTTCGAAAGAGTTCATTTCTACATCGAACTCCCTCAGCATCTTAGCCAGTTCCTTTACAACTTCTTCACGATTTTTCAGTTCACGCATTTTCTTTTTCCTCCATGTTTTTATTTTTGGGTTTCGGGCTTTTCCCTAACCTCTGTTTATATTATACACCATTCCGGCGTATTTGTCAATAGGTTTTGATAAAAAAACTCTGATACAGCGTATATTTGTATACTTGCACAAAGCAGATTATTCTGATTTGTGCATTTTGTCATAGTTTACAGTAGCGTACACCATGAGCATCAAGAGATATGATGCCGGCTTCTGCTTCCCGAGGCTCCACTTCTGAGCCGTTGAGTATGGGATACCGAGTAATCGGCACATCTGCCGCATGTTTTTATACTGCCTCACAACTGCCGCAAAACCCTCGTTCGCCATGGTGTAAATTCTCCGGAGCACATCGGCGATCTTGTCGGTGTCCGCGATCTCACTCATCCACTCCTGCCACCCCCTTTCCATGACGTACTTTACTTCTGAATCGCATGCTTTCGCGTCCTCGTAGAGGGTGCAAAATGTGTTAAAATCGATCATGTTCAAATTTTCCTTTCTGCTTCTTTTGGTATGTGCTTAGTATACACCTAATCGGAGCACTTGTCAAGATTAAGCGTGAAAAGTAGCATTCAGCTTGTCCATGAAGTCGTCTGCATATCTGCCTACGCACTCATACACTTTGCCGCTTGCAAGGTCGATATAGGCTCTGGAGTAAGCTTCGCCTACGCGGAAGCTCTCGCGGTTGCTGATCTTCTCGTTGTTCAGCCATGCACCGCAGACGTTACCGCTCTTGTAAAAGTCCAGTTCCAAACCCATGAGAGCATCACCAATGCGGCTGAGATATACGCGGTCTTTGCCGTACTTAGTCCAACGGTTTGCACCAGCCTTTTCCAGCTTGGTGATGTTCCAGCCGTTCAGAATTTCGTCTGCCGGTGCCTTAGCTTCTGCCCATGCCTGCTTCAGTGCGTAGGACAGCTTTGCAACGGTGTCGCCTACCATAGTCTTAACGATTTCCCATGCTCTCTTCATAATGCTTGCCAGATCATACTTTTTCATTTTATTTTCCTCCGATTTTTTTATTTTTGTGTTTTGGGCTTTTCCCTAACCTCTGTTTATATTATACACCATTCCGGCGTATTTGTCAATAGGTTTTGATAAAAAAACTCTGAATCAGAGCACATTTGTATACATGTACAAAACAAGCATTATCAATTTGTGCAAGTTGAACAACAAGCAAAAAATCTGGCTATTCGTGTGCGAAGCACGCGTTTTTTGGTGGCTTTTTTTATATGTACAAGAAGTATATCATGCTTTTTTTTCATAGGTCCACATCTCAGTTCGCCTCCTTTTCCCACGGCCACGGGCCCTGATTCCATGCCCAAGGGCTGTCTCCGCTGGTCTGCAAAGGCTGCAGCGGACCGTACTGCCGGACATATGCCGTTGCCGCTTTCTGTCGCATTGCCTGATGGTTTTTCCACATTCGCAGAGCCTCCGGACAGCGGGGGTGGGTGTCCAGATACAGCTGTAATTCGTACAGGACGAAATCATATTTCCGAATCATGGAGAGCAGCTTCTGTTTCTCATGCACAGGAACCACCTCCCCGATAGGGATAGTCCAGTGCCGGAAAAATGGTTCCGACAGGGAAGGCGGTGTCTGCATCATAGGGCTCCTCCCACTGTTGATAGGGGACATATGCCATGCCCGGTGGTGTCTGCTCCGGAAACGGCGTGGTGGGTTGGAATGGTTCTGCTTCCTGCATGCTGTACATCGGGGCATCAGCCGACTGGAATTCCCTCAGGAAGTTCCGCTGCATGCCTGCCATCTGCGGCATGTGATCCATAGAACTTTGCATTACAAAACTCCTTTCTGCACCGCTTTCGAGAATCCGGTGCATTCCAGTGTATGCAGATCCGCCACATTCGGTGCAGTTATGGTATAAATGGCATAAAACCTGCCAAAGCTAACGAAAGAAAAATTGGCAACAGGGAGAAGCTGCCGAAGCTGGCGGAGAGGTTTTTGCATGGGTTAATACTTTACAGATATAACAGAGATGAAAATTGATTTCCGTGGACAATGTCGTTTCCAGTCAAAATCTCCAAGAATTTTCCGCATAGCATCATGAAAATTCTCCATGAAGTTTTTGTAAACCTGCCGCCTGTCCCATTGACATACTAGGTTAGTAGGTGTATAATGAGATCAAACAGAGCAAAGGAAAGTGGTAACTATGATTGTGTCCACAAAAGGGCGAAATGCCCTGAAGCTGATGATGTGTCTGGCACAGGTGGACGACCAAGCGTATACACCGCTGAAAGTCATCTCTGCCCAGCAAAATATTTCTCTCAAATATCTGGAAAACATCACTTCGATGCTCTCCAAGAAAAAGTTTGTGGAAGCGGCAAGCGGAAAGGGCGGCGGCTATCGCCTGTCCCGTCCGCCGGAGCAATACAGCGTGAGAGAAATTCTGCGGGCGGTGGAAGAATCCATCGAACCGGTAAAGTGCATTGAAAACGGAACGCCGATCTGCGAAACTGCGGATTCCTGTTCCACACTGCCGATCTGGAAAGGGCTTTCTGCACTGATCAATAACTATTTGAATTCCATTACCCTTGCCGATGCGGTAAATTATAAAGATGAAGGAGAAGATGTAACATGAGTCATAATGATCTGCTGCGTATTCAGAATTTGAAAGTATGTGCCGGAGAAAAAGAAATTCTTCACGGCATCGATCTGGACATTCACGAGAATGAAGTACACGTCCTGATGGGACCGAACGGCACCGGTAAGTCCACACTGGGTGCTGCACTCATGGGCAATCCTGCTTACACCGTCACCGGCGGCGACATCATCTATAAGGGACAGAATATCAACGAAATGCCGGATAACGAACGTGCCAAGAACGGCATTTTCCTGTCGTTCCAGAACCCCATTGAGATTCCGGGCATCACCGTCAGTGCGTTTATCCGCAGTGCACTGGAAGCCAAGACCGGCAAGCGTGTCCGTCTGTTCAGCTTCAAAAAGGAACTGGAAGAAAAAATGGCACTGCTCCAGATGGATCCGTCCTATGCAGAGCGTGACCTGAACGTGGGCTTCTCCGGCGGCGAAAAGAAAAAGACTGAGATCCTTCAGATGCTGATGCTGAATCCGGAATTTGTCATTCTGGACGAAACCGACTCCGGTCTGGACGTTGATGCTGTCCGTACCGTTTCCAAGGGCATCGAAGCATACCGCAAGCAGTCCAGGGGCAGCCTGCTGGTCATTACCCACAGCACCAAGATTCTGGAAGCACTGCCGGTAGACTATACGCACATCATGGTGAACGGTAAGATCGTCAAGACCTCCGACAGTTCCCTGATTGAAGAAGTCAACGAAAACGGCTTTGCCGCTTATGAAAATGCAGAGTAATCACACTGGATAAAGAAGACTGTACGCAGATTGTATGCAGAGCCGTCAGGCGAACTTTATGCAGCGTTTCTCAGAGCTTGTGTTCGTAGGAAATATATGCGGATTTTCGAGCAAATTTTTTTGCAGACAAGGCAAAAATTTGCAGGCATACTTTCGTATGGCAAGAATTTTTAACGCAGTATGCAACAAAATTTGCCGAAAAGACGTAGATAGACGCCTATGAACACGAGCCCTCAAGTGTTGCAGGAATACCGAAAGGGTGAAAACGCGTGAAAGAAAAACAGCAGATCGCAGATATTGACAGAAGTGTCTACGATATTAAAGATACAGAAACCGATGCCTATAAGATCGATGCCGGCTTGACACCGGCACTGGTAGAACAGATCTCCAAAGAAAAGAACGATCCGGTCTGGATGCAGCAGTTCCGTCTGCACTCCCTCCAGATCTACAACGAATTGCAGGTGCCGGACTGGGGTCCGTCTATCGACGGGCTGAACATGGACAACATTGTTACCTATGTCCGCCCCAATACCAATATGAAAACCAAGTGGTCCGATGTGCCGGAGGACATCAAGAATACCTTCGAACGTCTGGGCATTCCGCAGGCAGAGCGAAAGTCCCTTGCCGGTGTGGGAGCACAGTATGACTCCGAACTGGTGTACCACAATGTGCGGCAGGAAGTTGCCGATCTGGGCGTAGTGTATACCGATCTGGAGAGTGCCATGCACGGCGAATATGCGGACATGATCCGCAAACACTTCATGAAGCTGGTGCCGCCGACAGACCATAAGTTTGCGGCTCTGCACGGTGCAGTCTGGTCCGGCGGTTCCTTTGTGTACGTGCCGAAGGGCGTGTCCGTGGAGATTCCGCTGCAATCCTATTTCCGTCTGAATGCGCCGGGAGCAGGACAGTTTGAACATACGCTGATCATCGTGGAAGAGGGAGCATATCTGCACTTTATCGAGGGCTGCTCCGCCCCGAAATACAATGTGGCAAATCTCCACGCCGGCTGTGTCGAACTGTTCGTGGGCAAGAATGCCACACTGCGGTACTCCACCATTGAAAACTGGTCGAAGAACATGTACAACCTGAACACCAAACGTGCACTGGTCGAAGAGGGCGGCAAGGTGGAATGGGTTTCCGGTTCGTTCGGCTCTCATGTGTCCTACCTGTACCCCATGAGTATCCTCAAGGGCAAGGGGGCAAAAATGGAGTTCACCGGCATTACTTTTGCCGGAAATGGACAGAATCTGGACACCGGTGCCAAGGTCGTTCATGCGGCTCCGGACACCAGTTCCTATATCAACACCAAGTCGATTTCCAAGGACGGCGGTATCAGCACGTTCCGCAGTTCCGTTGTGGTCAATAAGGACGCAGAGGGCTCGAAGTCCTCGGTTTCCTGCGAATCCCTGATGCTGGACGCACAGTCTCAGTCGGATACCATTCCGGCAATCGATGTCCGCACCCGCAAGGCAGACGTGGGACACGAAGCACAGATCGGCAAGATCAGCAACGAAGCAATTTTCTACCTGATGTCCAGAGGTTTGAGCGAAGAAGATGCCCGGGCATGCATCGTCAGCGGCTTTGCAGACAACGTTTCCAAGGAACTGCCGCTGGAATATGCGATCGAAATGAACAATCTGATTCGTCTGGAAATGAAAGGCAGCATTGGGTGAGGTGAGCATGATGGAAAATAATACAATTCGAGTAAATGCACTTCCGACACTGACATGGCACAGACTGCATGTCAATGCCTGCAAAACAGAACCCTATACACCGGTGAAGCCCTGCACCGTGCAGACCGTTTCCGAAAACGGTGTTGCAGCAGTTTCCGCACTGGAGCCCTGTACCGACTGTAGTGCCGTGGAAACCGGCGTGGGCAGGAATGTGGACAACCTGTTTCAGTGGGGCATGACCGTGACCGTTCCGGAAAACGGAAGCGACACCCTGCGTATGGAAATCGGCAGCGAGGACGGCGGTGACTGTGCGGCATTTGTCCATGTACAGGCAGAAGCCGGCAGCGAACTGACACTGGTGCAGATCTGGAAAGCAGACGCTTCCCATACGGCACTGCGGACTGTGATTCGTGCAGAGGCCGGAGCAACTGTTCGGCTGGTGCAGATCCTTGCCGATGCCAGTGCAGAGTGCATCAATGATGTGGGCTGTGTCACCGGCGAAAAGGCTTCTTTCGAGGTGATCCGGCTGTATCTGGCACAGGGCAATGTGATTTCCGGTATCCGTACCGATCTGGCAGGAAACGGCAGCAGTTTCACCTGCAAATCCGGCTATCTGGTAAAGCCGTCCAAAAAGCTGGATATGAACGTGATTGCCAACCATATCGGCAAGAACACCCAGAGTGACATTCAGGCAGACGGCACCCTGTACGACGGAGCTGAAAAGGCATTCCGCGGCACCATTGACCTGAAGCGTGGCTGTGCCGGCTCGGAGGGTAAGGAAGAAGAAAACGTGCTCCTGCTGGGAGATGACGTTGTCAATAAGACCATTCCGCTGATCCTCTGCACCGAAGAAGATGTCAAGGGCAGCCACGGTGCTTCTATCGGCGAACTGGAACAGGGCATGCTGTTCTACTTTGAAGCCCGCGGCATCAGCAAGAGCGAAGCGGAAAAGATCGTGGCAAAGGCTCGGTTGGAAAAGCTTTGTCAGGAAACTGCTGACGAGAAAGCAGCAGAGTATATGCACCAGAAAATCGAGGAGGTGATCTGACGTGACAGCGTGGAATCCGGAAAACGTGCGGCAGGACTTTGTGCTGCTCCAGAACACCGATCGGGTTTATTTTGACAATGCGGCGACTTCCCAGAAGCCGAAGTGTGTGATCGATGCGGTGCAGGAATTCTATGAAAAGTATAACGCCAATGTGCTCCGCGGACTGTACCCCTTGAGCGTAGAAGCTACGGAACGCTATGAAAACGCCAGAAAGACCGTGCAGCGGTTTATTCATGCTGCCTGTCCTGAGGAGATCATCTTCACCCGAAATGCTACAGAGAGCATGAATCTGGTGGCGTACAGCTACGGCATGGCAAACCTGAAAGCCGGCGATGAGATTCTGGTTTCCATTCTGGAACACCACAGCAATATTCTGCCGTGGCAGATGGTTTCCCGTGCCACCGGTGCCAAGCTGGTCTTTCTGGAATGCGAACCGGACGGCACCATTCCCAAGGAAAAAATGGACGAGGCTTTCTCGGAACACACCAGGCTGGTGGCAGTGACACAGGTTTCCAACGTGCTGGGCTGTGTCAACGATATTCCGGAACTGGTGAAGCGTGCCAGAGCCTGCGGTGCGGTAATCCTGATGGACGCGGCACAGAGTGCCCCTCATATGCCCATTGACGTGCAGAAACTGGACGTGGATTTTGTGGCATTTTCCGGCCACAAGATGCTGGCTCCCATGGGGATCGGCGTGCTGTACGGCAAGCAGGAACTGCTGGAAAAAATGCCGCCGTTCCTCACCGGCGGGGAAATGATCGAAACCGTTTCCCGCTACGATGCAGTCTATGCGGAACTGCCCCACAAATTCGAAGCAGGCACGGTCAATGCCGGCGGAGCCGTGGGACTGGCTGCGGCAATCGATTATCTGGAATCCTACGGCATGGACACTCTCCATGCTGTGGAGCAGGAACTGACAGCCTATCTGTTTCGCGGCATGAATGCCATTCCCCATGTACATGTGCTGGGTTCACAGCGGGAAGACAACCATACCGGTATCGTTTCCTTTACCGTCGATCAGGTGCACCCGCACGACATCAGCGAAGTGCTCAGCAGCGACGGCATGGATATTCGTGCCGGTCACCACTGTGCACAGCCGCTGCACGATCATCTGGGAATCCATTCCACTGCCCGTGCAAGCCTGATGTTCTATAACACCAAAGAGGAGATCGACCGGTTCTTAGAGAGCGTTTCCAATATTCGGAGAAGGATGGGCTTTGGCAATGAATAATTTTTATAACGAGATCCTGACGGAGCACAACGTCCGTCCGGAATTCAAATATGATCTGGAATGTCCGACCATTCAGCTGGAGGGTGTCAACCCCAACTGCGGCGATGACATCTGGCTGAATCTGGTCATGAAGGACGGCGTGATTCAGGACGCATCTTTCAACGGGGACGGCTGTGCCATTTCACAGGCATCTGCGGATATTATGATCGGCATGATCATCGGCAAGACCAAGGCAGAGGCACTGCATCTGTCAGACCTGTTCCTGAAAATGATCAAGGGCACGGCAACTGATGCGGAAGTGGAGGAGCTGGAAGAAGCTTCTGCACTACAGGATATTTCCCATATGCCGGCACGGGTAAAGTGTGCCGTGCTGGGCTGGCGTACCCTGCGGGAAGCCATTGAAAAGCTGGACAGCGAAGCGTAAAGGAAACAATGAATAAAGCTTGTGCGTAAGATGCGTCGTCAGATTTTTCGGCAGATTGCGTGCAAAGCCGTCAGGCGGGCTTTATGCAGTGTTTCCTAAAGTACATGCACATGTGCTGTCTGAGAACCTGTTTTCGTGGAACGCCACTGAAAGCAGGTTTTTCTATGGGAGGAATCATCATGCAATCCATATTGATCAAAGATACCACACGGGAAGAACGAATCCGTATTGTGAACCAGTCGCTGCAGGTCTGCGGACAGACCTGTGAATTCTGCAACGGCTGTGACAATCTGGGCGGCGGTCTGGTGGACAGCTATTTCCAGCCGTATATCGACGGAGAAAAAGAAATTTCAGAATTAAACGCCGCGTATCACCGCGGTTTGGTGAGGTAAGTACATGATAGAAGAAATCACAATACAGGAACTGGCAGCCATGGAGCCGTCTGCCTGTCAGATCATCGACATGCGGGACAGCACGGCGTTTGCTCTGGGGCATATCGACGGGGCAGTGCTGATCCCGCAAAAGGAACTGGAAGCCTCTCACGAAAATCTGCCCAAGGATAAAACACTGGTGATCTACTGCCGCAGCGGTATCCTGAGTGCAGATGTGGCGGAACAGCTGCGGGAAGAAGGCTACGCGGCAGTGAATCTGGTGGGCGGCTATGTCAAGTGGCTTCAGGAGAAGATCCGGCGGGAAACCAAAAATGAAAAGGCTGCCGAAGTGGAACAGGGACTGCGGAAAAAGTTTCATCGGGTGATCTTCAGCCGGTTTGCCAAGGCGATCAAGACCTATGACCTGATTCAGCCCAACGACCGCATTGCCGTGTGTATTTCCGGCGGCAAGGACTCGATGCTCATGGCAAAGCTGTTTCAGGAGATTCAGCGGCACGGGAAATTCCCCTTTGAACTGGTCTTTCTGGTCATGGATCCCGGTTACAGTGCCGAGAACCGGCAGATCATCGAATCCAACGCCAAGCTGCTGCAAATTCCCATTACCGTGTTCGAAACCAATATTTTTGATTCGGTGTATCACGTGCAGAACAACCCCTGCTATCTTTGTGCCCGCATGCGGCGTGGACATTTGTATAACAAGGCAAAGGAGCTGGGCTGCAATAAGATCGCTCTGGGACACCATTTCGATGATGTCATTGAAACGATCCTCATGAGCATGATCTACGGCGGACAGGTGGAAACCATGATGCCGAAGCTGCACAGTGCCAATTTCGAGGGCATGCAGCTGATTCGCCCCATGTACTTGATTCGGGAAGCCGACATCAAGCACTGGTGTCGGTATCACGACTTGCAGTTTATCCAGTGTGCCTGCCACTTCACGGACACCTGCACTACCTGTGATCCTGACGAACGGACGGTTTCCAAGCGTATGGTGGTGAAGCAGCTGATCGCCAAGCTGGCAGAGGAAAATCCGCAGATCGAAAAGAATATTTTCCGCAGCGTGGAGAATATCAACCTGAACAAAATCATTTCGTACCAGAAAGATCACGTGGTGCACAGCTTTCTGGACGATTATCGGAATGAGTAGACCATTTCAAAAGATGGACTTCATTCACCACAGAAAATTTCCAGACGACCGCGGCTTTCCGGCTTGCGGTCGTTTCATTTTATTGTTATCCTATGGAAACACTGCATAAAGCCCGCCTGACGGCTTTGCACGCAACCTGCTTGCAGATTTTCCGTCATATTGCTCAGAAAATCCCTTGCCATACGAAAGTATGCCTGCGGAATTTCTATGCAATCTGCCGAAA
>OGXW01000709.1_pt1 | contig 25188 bp, 19 predicted proteins | sample 1576341 | NCBI WGS metagenome assembly OGXW01 (sample SAMEA3541592, study PRJEB24748) | human gut metagenome | biome: human gut; feature: human-associated habitat; material: faeces | place: China | collected 2012
TTTAAAAATACTACAGCCAAGCCAATGTCTGTAATTTGCCCTAAAATTTCATTTTATGGAATTTGGACTACTTGATTTTCTAATTGCATACGCAATTCGTGAAATGTATCATTATACTGTTGATACATCAGACACACAAATGTAAATAGGGACTTTAATAAAAAGACTCTTGTAGAATAATCGCATTCTGTGTTAAAATATGTTCAACAAAAGCATATTTCTTACGAGTTCAGGGTGTTCGCACCGTCTATTTTCTTATCACATTTCAGAGGTCTATGCTTTTTATCCAATCAACGAACGAGAAAAGCAGGGACGCTGGGGTGGTGGTTCCTGCAAAAAGGGGGAACTGCATATGGAAGAGAAGAAGCCGAAGGCGAGGCGGGAGTACAAGGATACGGTATTCCGCATGCTCTTCTCAGACGAGAAGAATCTGTTGTCGCTTTACAATGCCGTGATTGGAAGGTCATATGAGGATGCGAAGGAACTTGAGATTGTCACGTTGGACAATGCGGTCTACATGGGGATGAAGAACGATCTGGCATTTTTACTGGATCTGCACATCTCTTTGTACGAACATCAGTCGACGAAGAACCCGAACATGCCGTTGCGGGATCTGTTTTATATTTCTCTGGAATATCAGAAGTATGTGAGTGACAAGTCGCTGTATTCGTCCGCATTGCTGAAGATTCCGGCTCCCGTGTTTATCGTGTTTTACAATGGCGCGGAGGACATGGAGGAGCGCACGGAGCTTCGACTGTCACAGGCATACGAACACTTTGAGGGAGAGCCGAATCTGGAACTGAAGGTTATGGTACTCAACATCAATGCCGGACATAATGCAGAGCTTATGGAGCAGTGCAGGATGCTGAAGGAATATGCACAGTATGTGGCAAGAGTCCGCGGGTACACCGCTTCTATGAAGCTGGAAGAGGCGGTGCGGCGGACGATTAAGGAGTGTATTGCGGAAGGGATCTTAGCGGATTTCCTTCGGAAGAATCGTGCGGAGGTGGAAATGGTGAGTATTCTGGAATACGATAAGGAATATGAAGAGAAGAAGCTTCGCAAAGCGGAGTACGAAGCGGGATTGCAGCAAGGAGAAAGACTGGGGATTGAAAAGGGAGAGCAGGAAGGTCTGAACCGGGGGCTGGCACAGGGGATTGTGGAGACCGGATGTGCCTACGGCGTATCGAAGAAGGAGATTCTTGAGCGGCTGCAGGAGAGATTGAACATATCCTGTCAGACGGCGCAGGAGTATTTTGCAATGTACTCGGGCAAGAAGATCTCTTAGTCCGAGGCTGCCAGAGACAGGGTGCTGACACATAGGCGCACAAGTACACAGGTATAGACGCTGTATAGACGGACGGAGACAGACTGTCACAGACATCGGAGCCTGGCATGCTGACAGACACACCACAGCATGCCGGGCTCTTTTTGCGTTACCGCGTTACATTGCGTCGCACCTCATTTTGTGGTAAAATAAAGCTATCTTATGAACTGATTGGGATCTAAGGGGACCCGGTGAGTATAAATGGGGAGTATATTTCATAATTAAGGAGGGTTTTTTGAATGAAAAACAAAAAAAGAATTCTGACAGGGCTGCTTGCGGCAGCCTTGGTTGTGCCGCTGTTTGCCGGCGGCGCACAGACAGCTGCGGCTGCGGAGGAGGCCGGGAAGACACTGGATGTGGTGTTCACACACGACACCCACTCCCATCTGAACAGTTTTTCCACGGTGATTGACGGGGAATCCACAGAGGTGGGTGGATTTGCAAGGATCAAGACAGTGATCGATGAGCAGAAAGCGGAGAATCCGGACACGCTCGTGGTCGATGGCGGTGATTTTTCCATGGGTACGCTGGTGCAGACCGTCTATGAGGATGAGGCGGCGGAGCTTCGGATGTTGGGCGCAATCGGCTGTGAAGTGACGACGTTTGGTAACCATGAGTTTGATTACCGTTCCAGCGGACTGGCACAGATGCTAAAGAGTGCAGCCGAAAGCGGCGACGTACTGCCGGAGCTTGTGGTGTGTAATGTAGACTGGGACGCGATGGAGGCTGCGGGGTTAAACGACGGACAGCAGCAGATCCAGAGCGGATTTGAGGAGTACGGCGTGAAGGATTATGTCGTGCTGCAAAAGGGAGACGTCAATGTCGCTGTGACAGGTGTGTTCGGTGTGGACGCACTTGCCTGCGCGCCGACCTGTGAACTGTTATTCCGCGATCCAGTGGAAGCGGTCAGGGAGACGGTGGCAGAGATCAAGGCAAATGAAGATGTGGACATGATCGTCTGCGTATCTCACAGCGGTACGTGGGAGGATGAGAGCAAATCCGAGGATGAGATTCTTGCCAAGAGTGTGCCGGATCTTGACCTGATTATCAGCGGTCATACCCACACAGAGCTCGCGGAGCCGATCTTGCACGGAGACACGTATATTGTATCCACGGGAGAGTACGGCAAGAAGATCGGAAAACTTTCCATGACCCAGAAGAGCGATGGCAGATGGGAGATGACGGATTATAAGCTGGTTCCGATTCTTTCGACCATCACTGCGGACGGGGCGACCCAGGAGAAGATCGATGGCTTCATGGAAGCGGTGGATACCGGCTATCTCGCGGATTTCGGGTACACCAAGGATGAGGTGCTTGCAACCAATAATGTGCAGTTTTCCACGCTGCATGATCTCGAGTATGAGCACACGGAACACAATCTGGGTGACCTGATGTCGGACGCCTATGTGTATGCCGTGGAGAACTCCGATGATTTTGACGGAGTACCGGTGGACGTTGCCGTGGTTCCGAGCGGTACGGTGCGCGATACTTACACGGCGGGGAATATTACGGTGGAGCAGGTGTTTAATTCTTTTTCCCTTGGCATTGGTCCGGACGGCGTGCCGGGATACCCGCTGATCAGTGTCTATCTGACCGGAAAGGAACTTCGCACAGCCGCGGAGATTGACGCATCTGTCTCCGATTACATGACGACAGCCAGACTTTATATGAGCGGACTTCATTTTACATATAATCCGAACCGCATGATTTTAAATAAGGTGACGGATATTTATCTGACCGATGAGAACGGAAGCCGCGTGGAGCTTGAGGACGATAAGCTGTACCGCGTTGTGGCAGATCTCTACAGCGGACAGATGTTAAGTGCGGTGACGGATATGTCGCACGGACTGTTGTCGCTTGTGCCAAAGTATGCGGACGGAACGCCGATCGAGGATTTTGAGGACGTCATCGTGATGGAGGGGGACCGCGAGTTAAAAGCGTGGGATTCGATTGCCAGATATATGCAGTCCTTTGAGGATACAGACGGCGACGGTATTGCCAATGTGTCGTCTTATTACAGCCAGATGCACGACCGAAAGGTGGTTGATGAGAGCCGCTCGCTCGGAGATCTTGTAAAGAGCCCGAATAAATATGCGGCTATGATTATCGCCGTGATTCTGATTGTGATAATTCTGGTTGTATTACTGATTGTGTTAGTGGTAAAATTGATAAAACGCATACGGAGACGGAAAGCGGATACAATACATAAAAGATAATTGAAATACAGGAGACCATTATGAGTGCGCAGGATAAGACAGAGCAGGTGTTGCGGGAAATGCATATCATGTATGCCAACAGCGAGGTGTATGATAAAGCGACAAACCGGGTTATCATAGACAAAAAGGAGGCGTTAAATCTCCTGCAGCGTCTGAATGTCTGCATCTACGAACTCATGGAGGAACATGAGCTTACCCAGCAGAGCCGCGATGCAGCGGAACGGCAGTTCCGCAAGAAGACGGACGGAATCGTCGAGGATGCGAACCGCATGGCGGAGGATGTGTATGCCGGATCGGTCATGTATACGGATGAGGCGCTTCACCGCGTACAGGATATCATGCAGGATGCGATGGACTCTGTCCGGGAGATCTGCGATAAGATGAATGATGCGCTTGCGCAGGAAAAATCAAATGTGCGCAGAGATCAGTCGGAGTTAAAGAGCCACCTTGAGGATTTAAGGGATACGAACAAATACATGAATCTGATCGAGCAGCGCAACAAGGAGATTGCGAAGGAACGCGCGAAGCACGGGCAGGAGAAAGAAGAGGCGACTTCCGTCTATGCATCCGTAAAGCCGGAGATCAAGATAAACGAAGAGTATTTTGAGAAGAACGGGATTCCGTTAGAGACAGAGGAACCGGAGGAAGCGCCGGAGAAGAACACCGGTGAGACCGGGGCGGAGATAAAAGTAAATCTTGATGCGGAATACTTTAAATGGAAGGAAGACGCTGACGGCGGGAAAGAGGAGAAGAAACCGGAGCGCCATTCTTTCTTTGGCAAGCGGCCGAAGTAAGAGAATCAAAAGGAGCAGATCCGGAGAAAGATATTTCCACCATTCAATTTCATATAGGAAGCAAGGAAGAAGTATTGCCGGGTTATACGCCTGAGTTCCCCTATATTGCATCTCACGAGGTGCTTGGGGGACTTAGGCGTTTTGTTACGTCAGCCGGTAGGCGCGCGGCGACATGCCATAGTGTTTCCGGAACGCGTCCCCGAAATAATTGCCGTCGGAAAAACCGCAGATCCCGGCAATTTCAGTGATCGAAGTGTCCGTCGTGTGCAGAAGGTGCGCGGCGTTCTGAAGGCGGATGTGCGTTAAGTATTCCTTAAATCCGAATCCGGTTGTCTCCCGGAATTTTTTAGAAAAATAAGTGGGATTCATATGTGCGACCGCCGCGGCGGCTGCCAGTGAGACCGGTTCCTCGTAATGTTCGTAGATGTAGCGCGCACTTTCCTGGATGGCAGTGCTGGTCTCGTCCAGAAATTGCGGAGTCTGGTGGACATCCTGGCAGCGCGCGATCTCAACCAGAAGCTCTGAAAAAAGACTTTTGGTCATGAGCGGCGCATAAGGGTCGCTGCTTTCGGACTCGAGACGCAGGCGCGTCATCAGGCGCTCTAACTGTGGACGGCTGGAAGACGGTACGGTGAGTCTGCTGCGGGAAAAAAGCCCGGCGCAGAGATCCGGCTCGCCGGCGGCAAACACCCGGTGTATATAATCTTCCGAAAAAAAGATATTGATGCGCTCGGCAGGACGTTTGGTTTCATAGAGAACGCGGTGCAGTACGGAGGGAGGAATCATAATCAGATCCCCCGGAAAGAGCCGGTAAATGCTGTGGCTGATAAAACAGCGGCACTGACCGGACAGCAGGTAATAAAATTCGTAGTACGGGTGGTAATGGGATTCTCCCATATCAAAATGCGAATCGCGCTGTACCTGCGTAATTTTAAAATCGGCAATGCGGTCGTGACAGCTGGAGGAAGCAAAATCGTTCATGGGTATAACTCCTGTTCCTGGTTCCGTGAAGGTTTCTGCGGAATGGTGATTCTGGATTTTTGCCTGCAATGACAAAAAATCAGTAGTATAAAGCAAAATAACGGAAAAAATTCGTATAAATAAATATATTTTTGTTATACCATGGGAGAACAGAAAAGTAAAGAAACGCAGATACAAAAAGAATGGAGAAGAACATGCAGGCAGATCTTTCAAAAAAGGACGAACAATTTCGCGAGTTTTCCCTGAACGGACCCATGTGGCGGGTGGTATTGTATGTGGGATTTCCACTGGCGCTCTATGAGAGCCTGAACCAGCTTTTTAAGATACTCGATACCATGATGGCGTCACATATCGGCGCATCCGCGGTGTCCGCGGTCGCGTATCTGTCCCAGATCAACATGATGATCTCGGCGGTGGGAACCGGGCTTGCGGTGGGCGCCAGCATCAAGGTGAGCCAGGCATATGGAGCCGGCGATTTCATGCTGGTAAAAAAGCGTGTCAGCACAATGTTTGCCATGTGCGGGGCGCTCGGTATCGCAATACTGCTTGTCCTGGTGCCGTTCACGCCGGAGTTCCTGCGCCTGATGAATACACCGGAAGAATTTATTGCGGACGGGAGCACGTATTTCAGGCTGGAGCTGTTCGGAATGGTTATCACGTTTTTCAATAACGTCTACATCGCCATTGAGCGTGCCAGAGGCAATTCCAAACGGATTCTGATTCTCAATACGGCGGTCATCGTAGTGAAACTGGGGCTGACGGCATGGTTTGTCTACGGGCTGGGCGGAGGCATCAATATGATCTCCTGTGCGACGATCATCTCGCAGAGCCTTCTTCTTCTCGCTGCGTGCATCAATATGAACCAGAAGGGAAATGCGTTTGGCTTCTCATTGCGTGCCATTTCCATAAAAAAGGAGGTCATCTGCCCGATGCTCACGCTGTCGTTTCCGGTCATCGTGGAGCGGATTGCGTTTGCGGTTGGAAAGGTGATTGTCAATTCGATGAGTACCGTCTACGGTTCCTGGACGGTGGGAGCGCTTGGAATCTCCAACAATATCGGCGGCATCACGACAAACCCGCAGAACGGATTTCAGGAGGGAGGCTCCTCCATTATCAGTCAGAATCTGGGGGCTGGCAGACCGAAGCGCGCGCTTTTGGCGTTCCGCTGGGTGCTTTACATTGACATGCTCATCGGACTGGTCATCATGACGGCGTCGCTGTTATGCTTAAACCAGCTGGCAGGTCTCTTTGCCGGGGACAATGCAGAGTTTGCCGAGATGATCAAACAGATTTACCGGTTTGAGGCGGTCGGAGCAATCCCGCTCGGCGTCAACGCGGCGGTAATGGCGCTGCTCTATGGATTTGGAAAGACGCGTGTGACGCTGGTCATGAACTTCTGCCGTGTCTTTCTGTTCCGCGTGCCGGTACTTTGGGCGTTGCAGCAGTTCACGGATCTCGGAAACGTCAGCGCCGGCATTGTCATGGCGGTGAGCAATGTGGCGAGCGGCGTGCTTGCAGCGGTGGTGGGCGTCATCGAGATACGCAGAATCTGTAACACATACGATGTGCGGTATTTTGGCGGAGAACGGAAAAATTAAGAAATAAAAACTACACCTATAGATTGCAAATATTTCAACTCTATGTTAAAATGTCTAAAACAGTATCAATTCGATAGAATAAAGGACAGGACATGAGTATTAGAGATAGAATTCTGAAAAGGCGGGAAAGATTTGCATACGAACGCGCACACTGGGTGGATGCGGATCCCGAAGAGAGCTGGTTTTATCTTATGACGAACATACAGCGCAACAACCTGTATTCGCTGGTATTGATCGGACCGGCAATTTTTTGCATCCTATTTTACTATTTTACAGGGATTACGCCCAATATTGCGCTGTCTTATCTGATCATTGACATGATCGTCATCTTTGCCAAGAGGCATTTTGCAATCCGAAGAATCCGGGAGGATCAGGCGTATGCCCGGCTTGGTGACCGCACAGAGGTTCTTTTGCAGATGGCGCGGGAACTAAGTGAAAAAGACCAGATGAAGAGGGAACAGAATACAGATCACACAGATAAAAGGGATAAGAATAAAAGACACAGGAGAAGAGGAGGGACAGACAAAAGAGACAAAAGAAAGAGTGACACTACGACCGGGTAGCGTCCGTGTGCTTCATGACTTCGACAAGTTCACGCAGAATACGGATCTGCGCATCGGTGAGGTCTTTTACCTCGATGATCGTAGCGTAGGAATCGGTCGTGGTTCGTCCGAGAATATAGTCCGTGGATGTGTGATAGATATCAGCCAGTGCGATCAGGCGCTCCAGACTGGGGTTACGCTCCGTTTTCTCATAAGCGCTGATTAAGGCAGGCGTTACACCGAGACGATTTGCGACTGCACTCTGGGACAGATGATTCTTTTCACGTAATTCAATTAAACGGTCTGCCATATTCTTGTCCATAATCAACGCCTCGCTTTCCTGCTTAGTCTAGTGCACTTTTCCCATACTTGCGGTTATGAAGAGTTCAACTGTAAGTTGAAAACGATACTACTTAGAATATGCATGACATGAAAAAATACACCCGCTGAAGATAAAGAATATCATAGCAGGTGTATTTTTATCATTAAAGGCGCAGTTGTCACTGATATGGCAGAAAGCCCATTTGAAGCGGGATCAGAAGCCGTCGCCCTCGCGGTAACCGGTTTTGCTGGTGATCATTTCACTGTTGTTTTTCACTGTATCGGAAGGCGTGTAAGCCATATCTGTATAGAGGAACTGATGAAGTGCCGTGACATTGGACGATAGGTCGCAGGGAATCACGACATCTCCCACTTTGTCATAGCGGTGGGCGGTTTTTTCATATGGGAACCCGTTGGTCTCGCTGAGCTTGTAATTAAAAATATTGGTGGCGAGTGCAAGCAGATCTGCATTGGAGAAGCTGGTCTGAATATCGCTGAAGAGAGTGTTGATTAGTGCGTTGAGCGTCTTCAGATCGGATTTTTGTGCTTTGGCAATCATAGCTGAAAGTACCGCACGCTGACGTTCCGTGCGCTTGTAATCATCACCGCCGCCGTAACGGATTCGTGCAAATGCCGTTGCCTGCACGCCGTTTAAGGTGTAAGTTCCGCCGGAAGACGGGCAGGAAGCGGTATTTCCGGTAAGGCGGTTTAATTCCTGAATATAGCCGAGCATCAGGCTGGCTTCGTCATCGGTGATCGTCATTTCCACGCCGCCCAGCAGATCCACACATTCGACAATTGCACTGAAATCCACCGTCACATAATCTGTGATTGCAAGATCGAGATTGGTATTGAGCATTGAGAGCGCCTGCTCGGGTCCTCCTTTTGCGTAGGCGGCGTTGCATTTTTCAAAGACTCCGCTGCCGGTGTCCAGATAGGTATCCCGGTAGATGGAGACCAGTTGGACCTCGTGCGTTTTGTTGTTGATATTGGCGAGCATAATGACATCGCTCCGCCCTTTGGACAGGGAATTGTTTGTACGGTTGTCCAGACCGAAGAGAGCAACTGTGCGATAGTCTGACATGGCATCCATTGTTTCGGAGGACAGATCTTCATTGATGGCGACCTGATCCATGTCAAGCTTTGTTTTCTGTATTTTTGAAAGTTTTACAACTGCAAACAACAAAAGAGTCAGCAGAAGAATCAGAATAATTTCTGCAATCAGCAAAATGACTCTGCGGCGTTTCTTCGTTTTTTCCTTTTTCATATCAAAGATCCTCCAGAACAAAAGCATGGTTGGGTTACCTGCTTATCTTAAAGCGGGAATATGCCGCCCGCAATAAAGATTCTCTTAATTTTGCGCGCAGATTTTTAAAAATAATTAAGAAATCTCCTCTATAACAATTTGCGCGTGTCTGTTAAAATGAAGAAAACAGGCAATAGAAAGGCTGATATGCAGTGCGATATCTGCCACGTTAGAATGGAGAGAAGAGAATGCAGACAATTCTGGTATGTGATGATGACAAAGAGATCGTGGAAGCGATCGACATTTACTTACAGCAGGAAGGCTATCAGGTATTAAAGGCGTACGATGGAGAGGAAGCGCTTGAGATCTTAAAAGAAAAAGAAGTCCATCTTCTGATCATCGACGTCATGATGCCGCGGCTGGACGGCATCCGGGCAACGTTAAAGATCCGGGAGGAGAGCAGTATTCCGATCATTATTCTATCTGCAAAAACGGAAGATGCGGACAAGATTTTAGGACTTAATATCGGCGCGGACGATTATGTGGAAAAGCCGTTTAATCCTCTGGAACTGGTGGCGCGTGTAAAGTCACAGCTTCGCCGTTACACGCAGCTTGGCAATGCGGCAGAGAGCGACGCGTCCGTATATACCGTCGGCGGTCTGTCGATCAATGACGATTTAAAAGAGGTCACGGTGGATGGAGAGACGGTTAAGCTGACGCCGATTGAATATAATATACTGCTTCTCCTCGTGAAGAATCAGGGTAAGGTATTTTCCATCAACCAGATCTATGAGAGCATCTGGAACGAGGATGCGATCGGTGCGGACAACACGGTGGCGGTTCATATCCGCCATATCCGCGAGAAGATCGAGATCAACCCGAAAGAGCCGCGCTACCTCAAGGTAGTCTGGGGCGTGGGCTATAAGATTGACAAGAACTAGGGGAGCGTCTTTATGGAGAAAAGATCCTACAGTTACGGAATGAAAATAACGGGAGTGCTCCTTCATTCCTTTTTTACAATCGTTCTTACAGTGTCCGTGTTCCTTCTGGCATCGCTTGTCAGCAAGAACATTCTGGAGCTTACCGATATTGGAACCGATGATTTCCTTAGTTCCGGGTATTATCTGAAATGCATGGAGCAGAAGTGCAATGATCTGAACGATTATCTGCTTCTGACGCAGAAAGGCGCGCTTCGGACAGCGGAGGATGAGAAACGCTATCTGCAGTATACCAATGAATTTAAGCAGGAGAGTACAAATTTTTGTTACTGGTATAAGATCAATGGCGCGTGGTATACTAATCAGCCGGATACCAGAGAGGGGCAGCAGTTCGATACGCAGACGGTTCTCATGGAGGCAAAGACCATGGGAGATTATCTGCTTTACGATATGGAAGACAAGGAATTCGGCACGGATATCCGGGGACTGGAGAATTATTTTTTCAGCAATAACGGCAATCAGATCTACTGGCCCCTGGAAGACGTGGTGCTTGTCATCGGCGTGGACACACAGCTTTCGGCAGAGGATGATCTGCGGGATGCCAAGGTAGAATATGAAAGGCTTCATCCGTGGATCAAAGTGAGCATTGCAGGGGCAATTATCAGTCTGCTGGGCTGGATTCTGACGCTTGTGTACCTGACACTGGCAGCGGGACACAAGGAGGGGGAGGAAGGCATCGCCTTAAGCTCCATTGACCGCATCAAGACCGAACTTATGATGGCTGGCTTTGTGTTTTTATCGGCGGAGCTGGTTATGCTGCTTGCGAGGGCAAGCAGCCGGGAATGGGAGGTTGCAGGTCTCCTTGTCGCATCAGGGACCATCAGTTTTCTCATTGATACGCTGTTTCTTATCTTCTATCTGAGTATGGTGCGCCGCCTGAAAGCGGAAGTGATGTGGGAGAACAGCCTTGTGTGCTGGCTTGGACGCGGGATTGAGAAGACGTTCCGGGAAAGGTCTGTCACAGTTAAGATTTTGATGATCTTTGCGATCCATATGATCGTCTGCTTTTTCCTGGCAGCGGGAGCATTTTACTACAGAAATGTGCCGGCGCTGATCGCACTGCTCTTATTCAGCGCCACGGAGGCGTACATTCTGCTCCGGAAAGCCGTGGAGCACTATCAGATTCTGCAGGGTGTCGAAGAGATAGCAGGCGGAGATCTCTCTGCCAAGATTGACGTGGAGGAACTTCACGGTGAGGACCGGAAGCTGGCGGAGACGATCAACAATATCGGCGCCGGACTGTTGCATGCCGTGGACGACAGCACGAAAAACGAGCGCATGAAAGCGGATCTGATTACCAACGTCTCCCATGACATCAAGACACCGCTGACATCGATTATCAATTATGTCAACCTTATACAGCGCGAGGATGTGGACAACGAGCGCGTGAAAAATTATGTGAAGATTCTGGACGAAAAGTCCCAGCGCTTAAAGCAGCTCACAGAGGATCTCGTGGAGGCATCCAAGGTCAGCTCGGGAAATGTGAAGCTTGAGATGCACAAGATCGACATTGTGGAACTGGTGTGCCAGACTGGCGGCGAATTCAATGAAAAGTTCGAGGACAAAGAACTTACGATAGTGACAAAGCTTCCGCGCCAGGCGGTCTACATCTGGTCAGACGGACGGCACCTCTACCGCGTGATCGAGAATCTCTATAATAATGTCGCCAAGTATGCACTTCAAAAGACGCGTGTCTATGTGGAAGTGCAGGCGGACGAAGAACGTGTCGTCTTTTCTATTAAGAATGTTTCGGCGCGGTCACTGGCAAGAGAGAACAGCGAAGTGGAAGATCTGACGGAACGGTTTATCCGGGGGGATTCCTCCAGAACGACGGAGGGAAGCGGTCTGGGACTTTCCATCGCGAAGAATCTCACGCTTCTTATGGGAGGAATGTTTGATATTTCTGTGGATGGAGACCTGTTTAAGGCGACCATCGCTCTTCCACTCTATGTGGAGGGACAGGAAGAAAGGGGGCAGTGATATGGTAAAAGCAGTGATCTTTGATATGGACGGGGTACTCATTGACACGGAAAAATGGCTGAACAAATACTGGCGCCAGGCGGCAGCGGAGGCGGGGTATGATATGACGGTGGAGGATGGTCTTGCGATCCGGAGTCTCGCGGCAAAGTATGCGGCGCCGTTTCTGCAGGAGCGGTTTGGAGCGGATTTCCCGTACTGGACGATCCGCGAGCGGCGCAAGGAACTGATGAAGGCGCACATCGCGGCGAACGGGATCGATAAAAAGCCGGGTGTGGATGAACTTCTGGACTATCTGCGGGCGCATCGGATTAAGACGGCGGTGGCAACTGCCACAGATCCGGCGCGCACAAAGGATTATCTCACCAGAATCGGCATCTACGATAAGTTTGACCGTATAGTGTGCGCAACGATGGTGGAGAACGGCAAGCCCAAGCCGGATATTTATCTCTATGCCTGTGAGCAGATCGGGGAAGCGCCTGCGGACTGTATTGCGGTCGAAGATTCCCCCAACGGCGTGCGCTCCGCAACGGATGCGGGAATCCGGACGGTCATGGTGCCGGATCTGGCGGAACCGGATGCGGACACGGCAAAACGCATCGCGGCAAAAGCGGGTACACTCTTTGATATCATACTGATGTTTGAAGACAGCGATTTGTCATGATAAAGCGCGAAAGTGCTTGATTTTTACCTGCAAGACCGATATAATTTTTGAAAGGCTATGATAAGGGCAAGGAGGAAATCATGAAGTTATATGACAGCGGAGTATATCTGGTAAACGGAACGGAACTGGTTGTGGATGACGCGCAGGCAGCTGCCGCAATAAAGAGCAGAACGGGCAGAGAGGTGACAAAAGCCGAGGCGGCGCAGGGAACGATCGCATACGGCATTTTAAAGGATCACAATGTATCCGGCAATATGGACAAGCTGCAGATCAAGTTTGATAAGCTGACTTCCCACGACATTACGTTCGTAGGAATCATACAGACAGCACGTGCATCGGGACTGGAGAAGTTCCCGATTCCGTATGTACTGACGAACTGCCACAACAGCCTCTGCGCAGTGGGCGGCACCATCAACGAGGATGACCACATGTTTGGGCTGACCTGTGCAAAGCGCTATGGCGGAATCTATGTGCCGCCTCATCAGGCAGTCATTCACCAGTTTGCCAGAGAGATGCTGGCGGCAGGCGGCAAGATGATCCTCGGATCGGATTCCCACACGAGATACGGAGCGCTCGGTACCATGGCAGTCGGCGAGGGCGGTCCGGAGCTGGTAAAGCAGCTTCTCTCCAAGACATACGATATCGATATGCCGGGCGTAGTAGGCGTTTACCTGACGGGTACACCGCGCAAGGGCGTCGGACCGCAGGATATTGCACTGGCGATCATCGGCGAAGTGTTTGAACGCGGTTATGTGAAAAATAAGGTCATGGAGTTTGTCGGACCGGGCGTTTCCAACATGAGTGTGGACTATCGTATCGGTGTGGACGTCATGACAACCGAGACGACCTGCCTTTCCTCTATCTGGAGAACGGACGACGCGGTGAAGGAGTTCTATGAGATTCACGGCAGAGAGGGAGATTACAAGGAACTGAATCCGGCAGCAGTCGCTTACTATGACGGAATGATCGAGATCAATCTGGATGAGATCAAACCGATGATTGCGATGCCGTTCCACCCGAGCAACACCTACACGATCGAGGAGCTGAACGCAAACCTGATGGATATTCTGGATGACTGCGAGAAGCGGGCAGAGGTAAGCTTTGACGGTGCGGTCAAGCTCGACTTAAAGAGCAAGGTCAGAAACGGCAGACTGTATGTGGATCAGGGTATTATCGCAGGCTGCGCGGGCGGCGGTTTTGAGAATATCTGTGATGCGGCGGACATCTTAAAGGGTGCGTCGATCGGACCGGATGAGTTTACGCTCAGCGTTTATCCGGCAAGTACGCCGATTTATATGGAACTGGTGAAAAATGGAGCCGTTGCCACGCTCATGGAGACGGGCGCGATTGTGAAGACGGCATTCTGCGGACCGTGCTTTGGTGCAGGAGACACGCCGGCGAACAATGCATTTTCCATCCGCCACTCCACGAGAAACTTCCCGAACCGCGAGGGTTCCAAGGTGCAGAAGGGACAGGTTGCTTCCGTGGCGCTTATGGACGCGCGTTCCATCGCTGCGACGGCGGCAAACAAGGGATATTTGACGGCAGCTACGGACGTGGATGTAGATTTTTCCAAGCCGAAGTATCATTTTGACAGTGCGATCTATGCAAACCGTGTCTTCGACAGCAAGGGCGTGGCAGATCCGTCCGTGGAGATCCAGTTCGGACCGAACATCAAGGACTGGCCGGCGATGAGTGCGCTTCCGGAGAATATGGTATTAAAAGTAGTATCGGAGATTCATGATCCGGTAACGACGACAGATGAGCTGATACCTTCCGGCGAGACCTCTTCTTTCCGCTCGAACCCGCTCGGACTGGCAGAGTTTGCACTCTCCAGAAAAGACCCGCAGTACGTGGGACGTGCAAAGGAGATCCAGAAGGCACAGAAAGCAGTCGAGGAGGGCACATGTCCGGTTGAGGCAGTCGAAGAACTGCGCCCGGTAATGGATGCGATCCGTGCAGCATTTCCGGAGAAAACGTTTGGCGAAGAGATGAAGCCGGGAACACTTGGCTTCGGAAGTACGATTTTCGCGGTGAAGCCGGGCGACGGTTCTGCGCGTGAGCAGGCAGCGTCCTGTCAGAAGGTGCTTGGCGGCTGGGCAAACATCGCCAATGAGTACGCGACAAAGCGTTACCGCTCGAATCTCATCAACTGGGGTATGCTTCCGTTTGTCATTCCGGAGGGAGCGCTTCCGTTCCAGAATCTGGATTATCTGTTTTTGCCGGACATCCGCAAGGCAGTGGAAGAAAAGCAGAGCGAGATTACCGCATACGTGGTGAAGGGTTCTGAGTTAAAGGAATTTAAGCTGGGACTGGGTGCGATGACGGACGACGAGAGAGAGATTATCTTAAAAGGTTGTCTGATCAATTATTATCGCGGGTAAGCCCGTTTCGTGGCAATAGGATCAGAGAGAACAGGCAGTGTTAAGAAATGCACTGCCTGTGTTTTTGCAGCGGAGTTTGTTGAAACTAACCAAAAAGTTTATTTTGTTGTAAATACAACATACAAATTCCTGGTGCTATGGTAGGATTTGGAAGAAATAGAAAACACGGGGTTGTGTAACAATAGAACATAGAGGAAAACGACCGCGTGTGTGAAATAGAAAGGAGAAATGAATGATGATGAATCCAAGAAAAGTTGCAGTAATCGGATGTGGTTTTGTGGGGGCGTCCATCGCGTTTGCCCTCATGCAGAAAGGACTGTTTTCAGAGATGGTGCTCATAGATGCCAATCACGCAAAAGCGGAGGGGGAGGCGATGGATTTAAGCCACGGTCTTCCCTACACGGCGTCGATGGACATCTATGCCGGGGACTATAAGGATGTGGCAGACTGCGGTCTGATCATTATTACCGCGGGAGCGAATCAGAAACCGGGAGAGACGCGTCTGGACCTGATCGAGAAGAATGTCGGGATTTTAAAATCGATCGTTCCGCAGATCACGGCGACGGCGTTCGAGGGAATTTTAATGATAGTTGCCAATCCGGTGGATGTGCTGACCTATGCGGCACAGCAGATATCCGGCTATCCGGTGGAGAGAGTCTTTGGCTCCGGTACGGTTTTGGATACGGCGAGACTCAAATATCAGGTTGGCAGACATCTGGATGTGGACAGCCGCAGTGTCCATGCCGTTATCATCGGTGAGCATGGCGACAGCGAACTTCCGGTATGGAGCGGGGCGAATGTGTCCGGAATCGATCTGAATCATTTCTGCGAACTGCGGGGACATTTCAACCACGAGGCATCCATGGAGCGCCTATATGAGGAGGTGCGCGACAGCGCCTATGAGATCATAGAGCGCAAGGGTGCGACCTACTACGGCATTGCCATGGCAGTTGCGAGAATTGCAGAGAGCATTGTGAAGGATGAGCATGCCGTGCTTCCGGTGTCGGTGGAACTGCAGGGAGAGTACGGACTGTCCGATCTGGCACTCAGCATCCCGTCGGTGGTCGGCAAGAATGGAATCGAGAAGGTGCTCGAGATTCCGCTCAATGAGAAGGAAAAAAATGCACTTCTTGCGTCGGCAGACCAGTTGAAGGCAGTCATTGAAAAATTAACATTAAATTAGCGGCAAATAAAGAATAGCGATTGGAAAACCTCCCTGCATGGGGTATAATGTACGAAAAGGCAAAAGTGAGCATGCATCGAAACGGATGCAGATGCTTGCAGCGGCAGCCGGATCCGATGCATGTGAACGCGCCAGCGGGTCCGGAAAACCGTAGGTTTTTCGGACCTTTTGCCGTAGGCGTAAGAAAAGCTGATAGGGCGAACGCCCGCGAGTCCGGAAGCGCGAAGCGGTTTCGGACGTGCACTGCTGGGAATTGCAGCGGCAGACAACAGAGGAACAGCAAGGAGGTTTACTATGGACAGTGAGAGACGACAGACAGACAATACTTCCGGCGACAGAAATGGCGGATGGAATTTAAAGCAATATGTAGTAATCGCGTTGGTAGTGTTTATTACGTTTTGCTGTTGCATACTGTTTTTCTTTATGATATATCGTTACAACGGGTTTGCGGATTTCTGGAAAAAGCTGACCACAATTCTTCAGCCTATTATTATGGGGCTGGTGCTTGCATATCTGCTCAATCCGGTAATGAAGTTTCTGGAACGTCATCTGATGAAGCTGTTGGAACCGCGGATGAAGAGCAAAACAAAAGCAAAAAAAATGTCGCGCGGCGTTGCGATCGCGGGGGCGTGGGTGTTCTTAGGGGGAATCGTTGTACTGCTTATCGCAGCGATTGTTCCTTCTATCATACAGAGTATACAGGGGATCGCCACGGGGCTTCCGAGCGAGGTCAAGAATATCATGGACTGGTCGGATGAATTCTTCAAGGGAGATTCGGAGATTGTAGGTGTTATAAACGATGTGCTGCAAAAAGCAAGCGATGCCGTACAGAAGTTCCTTGAAAATGATCTGCTGGCGCAGGTTCAGGTTTATCTGACGTCGATCGCAAGCGGTGTGATCTATACGTTAAAGTTTCTGCTGAATCTGGTGGTCGGCATCATTGTGTCCATTTATGTGCTGGCGAGCCAGGAGACGTTTGCAGGACAGGCGAAGAAAATCATTTACGCCATGTTCAAGCCGGTGCGTGCGAACGTGATTGTTGAGACCGTGCGCAAGAGCAACGAAATCTTTGGCGGATTTATTTCCGGAAAACTTCTGGATTCAGCGATTATCGGTATTCTTGCCTATGTGGTGCTCACTATTATGAGAATGCCGGATACGATCCTGCTTGCAGTGATCATCGGCGTGACCAACATTATTCCGTTTTTCGGACCGTTTATCGGAGCAATTCCGTCATTCCTTATCGTTGTATTGCAGAATCCGCTGCAGGGAGTGTACTTTCTCATTTTCATCTTTATTCTCCAGCAGATCGACGGCAATATTATCGGACCGAAGATCCTCGGCGATTCTACCGGTCTTAGTTCCTTCTGGGTGGTATTTGCCATTCTGGTATTTGGCGGGCTGTGGGGATTCCCGGGTATGCTGCTCGGTGTGCCGCTCATGGCAGTAATCTACTATGTGGCACAGAAGCTGGTATCTTATTTTCTGCGAAAGCGGGGTCTGGTGGACGATACGGGAAGCTACATTCATCTGATGCGCATTGACAAGAGGACAAACGAGCTTGTCTATGAGGAAAAAACGGAGAAAGGCACCGAGGAAAAAATCGAAGAATCACCTGAAAAATAATATGCTGCTCCCATATAGGACAATGAAATATAAAAGTCCTATATGGGGGTATTTTCATGTCCGGAAAAAGTAAGATAATTCCAGTAAAAAAAGACAGGCAGCACACCACTGCGTGACAGCCTTTTCGGACGAATATTTTTGACATCTATTAGTGCGTATGATAAACTAAAAGGTAATAAAAAGAGTGAAAATCGCACAGTTTGAGGTGGCACAAATTGGATAAATACGAATATAAATTAAAGCTGGATCAGATGAAGTCCTTTACCGCAGAGAATAATTACAAAGCCGCTGCGGAGATTGCGGACACGATCAACTGGCATAAAATAAAAAACGTCAACGCACTGATTAAGGCGGGAGAAATCTACGAGAATGTGGGAAGATATGAGGAGAGCAGGGACATTCTGCTCATGGCGTATGACAGATCCCCGATCGGACGAATGATTATCTACCGGCTTGCGGAGGTTGCCATCAAGATGGGGAACTGCGAGGAAGCGAGAGACTACTATCAGGAATTCGTGGAGATCGCCCCGCACGACAATCTCAAATACGTTCTGCGCTACGAGATCAGTAAGGCGGAGGGCGCCGATCTGCAGACGCTGATCGGAATACTGGAAGAATTAAAAGAGCAGGAATATTCCGAGGAGTGGGCGTTTGAGCTGGCATGCCTTTACCATAAGGCGGGGATGAGCGAAAAATGCATCGACGCCTGCGATGAGCTGATTCTCTGGTTCGGAGACGGACCTTATGTGGAGCGGGCGCTGGAGCTTAAGATGCTCTATCAGCCGCTGACCAGACAGCAGGAGGAAAAGTACCGGCAGTTCCGCCTCAAAAAAGAGGGCGTTGTGGAAGTGCGGCCGGAGGACGACCTTGAGTCCGGCGAGATTGTGAGCGAACCGGTGCAGATACCGAAGGTAAAGCTTTCACCAGAGCGTTTTAATACACAGAATCTGCAGGATGAACTTCGCAAGAATATGGTGCAGATCATGGAAGCGACCGACAAGGAAAAGGTCGAGGACAGCATGGATACGATCAAGAAGCTCGTGGAGGAGATTCCGTATCTTCAGATCCCCAAGGAGGAACCGCTGCCGCAGGATACGATCGAGATGCCCCATATCGAGACGGATGCAGAGATTGACAACTCGCTCAAGAGCAATTTTAAAGAGCTTCTTGCAGAGGATTATGACGGACAGATCAGCATGTATGTTCCGGATAAGGGGGCTACAGAGCCGCAGGTGACGGGACAGATGAGTATTGATGAGGTGCTTGCAGACTGGGAGAAGACCAAGCGTGCGGCAGAGACGGCGCTTGAGGAGGCGAAGCAGCGCAAGCTGGAATCCGCGAAGGCGCGTGCACTGCAGGAGGCAGGCGATATCATGGAGCGTCTGGTGGATGTGATTCCGAAGCTTGACTCCGGACTGACACCGAAGGATCTGCTGGATGAAGAGTATCTGGGCGGCCAGCCGATTGCTGACGATAAGGCGGCTGAGATGGTGGCGAACATGAACCAGATCTTACAGCAGGAGATCGACCGCTTATCCTCCGAGAATGCGAGAATGGATGAACAGCTTGCGGCGGCAAGTGCGGCGGAGGCAGCAGGTGTGGCGGAACCGCAGGAAGCGTTGCAGCCGGAGGAGGCAGATTTCTGGGGGAACGGCATCACAGAGCTGACACAGAGCCCGTATGAGATAGAACCAGATGCGGAGCAGCTTGCGGCGGAGGCTGCATATGAACCGCAGACAGATGCGGTATACGGAGCAGAGACAGAGCCGGTATACGCACCGGAGGCAGAGGCGGTATATGAACCGCAGACAGATGCGGTGGTAAGTGAGACGGAACAGGCAGATGCGGCAGGAAGCTATGGCGGAACCGCGGAACCGGAGATTCCGGGCAGCTATACCGAAGAGACAGACCCGGATACGTTTACCCTGGGGGCCGATGTCCAGGCGCTTCTGGCAGAGGAAGCGGTGGCAAAAGACACGGCGCAGCCACAGGCGGCGGAAGAACCGGAGGATACAGACGATGCTGCCGGGATGGAAGAGCCGGATACGGCAGCACTGGGAGCCGACATCCAGGCATTGATGGAAGAGCAGAAGATACAGCCGGAGGACGAGGAACTTCCGAAGGCGGAGAAGTCCGGCGGAAAGCTGGCAGGCGGGGGACACCCGAAGAGCGGAGCTTCAAAAGCGAAAGCGGCAGACGACGTGCTTCCGAAGATCGAGGAGCCGGAGGAGGAAGGACATCAGGCAATTACCCGGCTTTCCAAAGAGCAGCGGGAGATTTTTACATATTTTGTGCCGATTAAGGGAATGGAACAGCAGCTGTGCCAGGCGCTTACGGGAGCAGCGGCAAGACTTTCGTCCGGTAAAACGGCTTCCACCGGGAATATGATTATTCAGGGCGGACAGGGAAGCGGCAAGACGGTGCTCGCGACCAGCATGATTAAGGCGCTCCAGAAGGAAGTGGGCAAGCCGAACGGAAAAATTGGCAAGATCGAAGCTTCCGTGCTGAATCAGAAAGATGTGGCGGCGCTCCTGAAAAAAGTGGCGGGCGGATGTCTGATTATCGAAAAGGCGGGAGCCATCTCAAGAGAGACGGCAGTCAAGCTTGGCACGCTGCTTGACAGTGACAACAGCGGACTGTTTGTGATTATGGAGGACACCAGAAGAGGAATCGAGAAGGCACTCAGCCGGGATGCGGGATTTGCAGCACGGTTTTCGGAGAAAATCAATATCCCGATCTTTACGAGCGACGAACTGGTGGCGTTTGCGAGATCCTATGCCAACGAACTGGGATACACCATCGATGAGATGGGAGTTCTGGCACTTTACAACAGCATCAGCAATATTCAAAAGCTGGATCAGGCGACAACCCTTACAGAGGTCAAGGATATTGTGGACGAGGCAATCGCCCATGCAGAACGGGGAGGACTTAAGAAGGCGTTCAGTATTATCACGTCCAGAAGATATGATGATGACGATTATGTCATCCTTCATGAAAAAGATTTTGGATTTTAAAATCAAGATAAAGGGGTAGATGGGTATGGCAAATTTTTCAGAGCTGGATCGGTACTTATTTGGGCAGGCGACACACTATGAGATTTACCGGAAGCTGGGGGCGCATCCCACAGATGAATACGGCATCCGGGGAGTCTGCTTTGATCTGTGGGCGCCAAATGCCGCGCGTGTATGGGTCATCGGTTCCTTTAACGGATGGGATGAGGGCGCCAATGAAATGAAGCGCCTGGAGCCGGAGACGATGGGGATTTTTGAATTGTTTATTCCGGGTGTCGAGGAGGGTGATCTGTATAAGTACCTCATTGAGACGAAGGACGGAAAGCGCCTGTACAAGGCGGATCCTTATGCGAACTACGCGGAGTTAAGACCCGGAACGGCGTCGGCAGTTACGGATATTGAACATTTTAAGTGGTCAGATGCCGAGTGGATGAAAGAGCGCGCCACACACAAGGAAGATGTATATGAACAGCCGCTTGCCATCTATGAGGTTCACCCGGGATCCTGGATGCGTCATCCGGGCAGACAGGATGACGGATTTTACAGTTATCGGGATCTGGCAAAATCTTTGATTCCGTATGTGACTGAGATGGGGTATTCCCATATCGAGCTTATGGGAATCTGCGAATATCCGTACGATGGTTCCTGGGGCTATCAGGTAACCGGTTATTATGCGCCTACCTCGCGCTATGGAACACCGGAAGACTTCGCTTATTTTGTAAATGAATGCCACAGACACAAGATCGGCGTCATCTTAGACTGGGTTCCGGCACATTTTCCAAAGCCCAGCAGTTAAGTCCGGCTTCCGCCATCAGTTCAAGGCAGTCCAGCAGGCTGCCCGCCGCCATGTTCCAGTACGCCGCACCCTCGTCGCAGCCGCCGTCCGCCGGGATGCAGCGCAGATACGCATCGAGCATCCCGCAGGCGCGGCGGTACACAGGCAGCGGATCGTCCAGCAAGCACCGCGCCGAGAACATCACGTTCGACACAATCCACGGCGTCCAGTTGCACAAATCCTTGCGTGTGAACCCCATCCACCAGTCGGTATTGCGGTGCAGGAACGGGTCAATCGCGCGGCGCTGAATTTCCGCCGTCACCCGCTGGCGCAGGGAGCTGTCAAGCCAATCGCCCAGCAGCGTCAGCGTAAAGGACAGCACCATGGCGGTCTGCGCAGCGAACAAGTCCAGTATCGGCTCGCCGCTGATAGGAAACGGGTGCGCCGCCGTCAGGTTCGCATGGGCGCTGATCGCCCATGTCGTTTCCTCGCAGATGCACCACAAGCCATCCTCCACCGGGGACAAATCCGCCGATTCTCCGTGCAGGCACACGTCTAATACCGCCGCGATGAGCTTCCGCCGACGCGCGAAATACGGCGTTTCGCATTGTGCGCGGCTGCCCGTGCGAACGAACGCGGCGTAGTCGCTCAGCAGCAGCATCGGGTACGGCGTACCGCGCCACTTGGCAATGAACGTTTCCATGTCCATGCGGTCGTCGGCGGGCAGCGCTTCCCACGCCGCGCGGTTCTGCGCCGGAGGGAAAAGCGTTCCCTGCGGGCGCTTCGTCAGCAAATCCATTCTTTCGGCGAGCATCATGTCACCTCCGGGAAATTACGCAAACCATGGGCGGAATTTCTTCGCAATCGCCGCGATAATCGGGCCGAGGAAGAAGCCCGTAACAATCGACACCACCCCGACCGTGCTGCCCAGCAGCCAGCCGATGGCAATCGCGGACAGGTCGTAAATCATGCGGATCACGGCATAGGGAATCTTCTTGACGTACTTCGAGATAATCTGCGGAATCGCGTCATACGGCCCGCTGCCAAGCTCCACCACCATATAGAACGCCACGGCGACCATGAACACGCCCAGCGTCGGCACAAGCCAGCAGATGCGCTCCGTCATGCCCATTGTATCGCGGTTGAGGATGTTCAGGCTGCTAAAGATAACATCGAACAAGTCCTTCGAGTAACCTACAAGCACCATGTTTGCAATCGACCCCAGACCGATGAACTCCCACTGCCGCATCGCCATCACGACGATGAGCAGCGCGCCGTAGAAGAGCATCTGGTAGGTGCCAAGGAGCATGTGCAGCTTATTGGCAACGCCCAGATTCAGCACGGACGCGGGGTCTGTGCCGAACTGAATGCGGTCAAACACCGACACGCACGCGCCCATAATCGTCACGCTGAGAATCAGCACAACAATCCGGCGCGCCATGTGCGGCTGGCAGAACAGGTGGCGGATGATTTTCTGCATCAAGGAAAAAACCTCCTTCGTGTTGCGGGAATTTCCGCCCTTATCATATCATAATTTTTCCCTAAAAGGAAGTGTTACATTTCGCAAATTGACATCCGCGCGCAAATGCGGTATGATGAAGACACGAAACTGCTTTTGACGGAGGTGCATGACCATGCGGCGCATGACGCGGCTGCTTTGCCTGATGCTTCTTTTTTCCCTGATAACCTTCTCCTGCCCGCTGGCGGAAGAAACGGACGCCCCGACCGGCACACCCGCGCCCACGCCGATGCTGACCGCCGTGCCGGAAAGCGCACTTGCGCCCTTCAACGTGGTTTTGCCGGAGGACGCGCATGTGGAGATGGCGGAGGGGCGCATCACGCTTGTGCGGGGAGATTCGCGCGTGGTGGCGATGGTGATTTCCCGCGTGCCGGATGACGACCCAGCGGCGGCGCTGCCCATCCTGATGCAGGATTTCGACCCCAAAACCAGCGAGACGATGGATTTTGACGCCCAGCCCGGCTTCTGCATTCTCGGCGGCGTGGTCAACGATGCCTTTGACGACGGCGAGGACAAAATTACGCTGATGGTGCTGGCGGATTCCGGCGAACTGCTGATTCTATCGGGGTATAATCTGGCGCGGGATCATCATGCGCTGTACTTGTTCCTGACGGAGCTGCTGGAAAATGTGAGCATGGATGGGGCGGCAGTGTATATCGGTGAGGAAGATGCGGAAGATACAAATTCGGAAAATCCTTGACATTTTCTGTTTTTCGGCTATACTGAATGTAGGATAATCCGTTGATTTTGGGATATACTTCTTTGCAAAAGGAGGAATGCCCGTGGATTATCCAGACAACAAGCCTACAAAAAAGGAGGATATGCTCATGAGCATTTACGCAGTCGCTAAAAAAACCCCTTATGTAATTAGCGCAGAGGAAAGCAAGGCTATTTTCAGCAGTGTTCCGGATGCCAAGGCGCAAAAGGCAATTGCAGATTCTGCACGTTTGTTTGAAAATACCTGTCTGAAGAAGGGTACAGAGTTGCAAAAGAAGAAAGAAAAGAAGGATTAAGTCATGAAATTCTATCGCTACGGTCAGGATGTTCCGCTGCAATTCACCGCATTAGACGCGGAAAACTTGCATTATCTTGCTGCATTTGACTGCGGCGATGAGAACATAAATGGTTTGATTCAACAGGATGCTTTGGTAAAGCGAACTGTTGGTTATCTTTTCCTAAATGTTGAAACAGATGAAGTTGTCGCTTACTGTTCCCTTGCCTGCACAGGGATTGTCGAGCAGATTACCGACTTTTCTTCTGTTTTCTATCCTAAAACACGTTCAGCTATCGAAATAGACTATTTTGCAGTGGCTAAACGCTATCAAAGTCTAAAAATGAGCGAGGAGCCCGAAAGTGAAACGCTAAGTGCAATGATTTTTCATTATTGCATTATTCATGCCAAAGAAATTGCCCAAAGCACCGTTGGTGCAGAAATGATTGTGCTTTACTCCGTTCCGCGGGCTTGTCATTTCTACAAAAGAAATCTTTTTGTTGCATTCAAATCGACGATGGCACCTGATGAAGACCCATTTCTCGATGGCTGCACTCCCATGTATTTTCTGCTCTAATCCTTCCACACACGCAAACAGCCCTCTGACGCAAGCATCCTGCGCCAGAGGGCTGTTGCTATTTACTGATGCACAACCACGGTATACGGCTTCGTGGAGTCGGTTTCGACCTGCGCCTGACCATCCTTCATCGTCACGGTGAAGGTCGCGGCGACATTCCCCTTCGTGTCGGGGATTTCAACCGTCTCGCTCTCGCCGTCCGCCAGCTGGTAGACGTGCAGCTCCACGCCGTCCAGATAGTCGTAATCCGGGCGGTCGTCATGCGCGCCCAGCGGCAGCACCGTGCCGGGACGCACCATCAGCGGCAGGGACATGAAGTCGTGAATCTCCGTCTGCCAGTGGCCGCCCTCGACTTTGCCGCCATCCAGCAGGGACGTCCACGTTCCGTCGGGCAGATAATACTGCACCTCGCCGTCCTTGCGGAAAATCGGCGCGACAAGCAGCGAATCGCCCAGCAT
>OGXW01000713.1_pt1 | contig 25136 bp, 22 predicted proteins | sample 1576341 | NCBI WGS metagenome assembly OGXW01 (sample SAMEA3541592, study PRJEB24748) | human gut metagenome | biome: human gut; feature: human-associated habitat; material: faeces | place: China | collected 2012
GCAGATGGCGTGCAAAGTCGCCAGACGCTCTTTGTGCGGTATTGCCTAAGGAAATCCTGTTGCACAGTATGATTTGTGCATACAGGCAGATGATAAGAACAACGCAGCAGTGAGAGTATCTCCGGCAGCGGTGTGCAGAGAGCATTGGGTCGGTGAAACAATGTCCCGCACCGGAGGGAAGTGCAACTGCGACGGGAATCCGAATTTTTCGTATTCCCCGTTGGCATGGGGAACGGCAGTTTCTGTGTAAGATTGCCCGAAGTATCCGTGTCCGGCCTGCCCCGTTATCGGCATGGGAACTGATTTTTTGCGTAATTGCGTAATAGAAAACCAGTTCCAAGGGATTTTCTCTATAGAAGAATCCCGTTGAGTGAGAAATCAGAGTGGAACCGTGGAATATTTTTTCCGCCTCTGGAAGTGTATGAAAAACGCACTTGCAGAGGCGTTTTTTTACCCCTGCAAGTACCGACAATTTTAGGAGGTGACATGGGAAGATGTTTCGACAGCTTCGGGAAGATATTGCCATTGTCAAAGAGAAGGACCCTGCCGCACGCAGCAGTCTGGAGATTCTGCTGACCTATTCCGGTCTGAAAGCAGTCCGCAGCTACCGGCGTGCCCACTGGTTCTATCAGCATAAATGGTTTACCATTGCCCGCATCATATCCCAGCGGGCAAGGCACAAGACCGGCATTGAGATTCACCCCGGTGCACAGATCGGAAAAGGGCTGTTCATCGACCACGGCATGGGTGTCGTGATCGGGGAAACCACCGTGATCGGCGACAACTGTCTGCTGTATCAGGGTGTCACGCTGGGCGGCACCGGCAAAGACAAAGGCAAGCGGCACCCGACACTGGGCGACAACGTCATGGTGGGTGCAGGTGCCAAGGTGCTGGGGCCGATCAACATCGGCAACAATGTCAAGGTGGCTGCCAATGCCGTTGTCCTGAAAGACATTCCTGACAACTGTACCGCCGTGGGCGTTCCGGCGAGAATCGCCCGCATGGCAGGACAAAAGGTTCAGCAGCAGGATCTGGATCAGATCCACATTCCAGATCTGACCATGGAGGACATCACCATGCTGAAATCCGCAGTGACCTGTCTGCGGACGGAGATGTCTAAGCTGGAAAAACAGGAACAGACGGAGAAAACGGAGGAATGACCCATGCAGTGTGTGGTATTTGATATGGACGGCGTGCTGTTTGACTCCGAAGCGTTGGTGCTTCAGTGCTGGGAACAGACGGCGAAACTCCACGGAATTCCGGAAATACAGGAGATCTGCCACCGGTGTCTGGGCAGCAATGCCGACATGGCCCGACAGATGTTTCTGGAGAAATACGGAGCCGATTTCCCCTACGACACATACAAGGCGGAGATGTCCGCAAAGTACTGGGAGAACGTGGAAGCCGGCAGGCTGGAACTGAAATCCGGTGTGCGGGAAATGCTGACGGCACTCCGTGCCCACGGCTGGAAAACCGGCATCGCCTCCTCCACACGGGCAGTGGTAGTTCGGAAAGAAATGCAGCATTTCGGCTTGGAACAGATGTTCGATCAAATCATCGGCGGCGACATGGTGCAGCACAGCAAGCCGAATCCGGAGATTTACCAGACTGCCTGTCGGGAACTGGGCGTACTGCCGGCAGAGGCTTATGCGGTGGAGGATTCCTACAACGGGATTCGCTCCGCCGCAGCAGCCGGCATGCAGGCAATCATGATTCCCGACCTGCTGCCGCCCACACCGGAAATGGAACAGCTTGCGGCAAAAATTTTCCCGTCTATGGGAGATTTTCAACAATTTTTGTTTGGATAAGCCAAACCGGAACGGCACTGCCGTTCCTACATAATGTGCATATATTATATAATAGTATAAAGGAGCAGAACGGTCATGCAGATCTATAACACGCTGACACGAAAAAAAGAAGAACTCGTCCCCATGACAGCAGGGCACATGGGCATCTATGCCTGCGGTCCTACCGTCTACAACTATATCCACATCGGCAATGCCCGCCCGATCTGTGCATTCGATGTGCTGCGGCGGTATCTGAAGTACCGCGGCTACACGGTCACCTATGTGCAGAACTTCACCGATGTAGACGACAAGATCATCAAAAAGGCAAACGAAGAAGGCACCACTGCGGCAGAAATTGCCAAGCGGTATATTGCCGAGTACAAGACCGATGCCCACGGGCTGAACGTCATGGACGCTGATGTACACCCCACCGTCACCAGCTGCATGGATCTCATCATCGACATTGTAAAAAAGCTGGTAGACTCCGGTCATGCCTATGCCGCTGCCAACGGAGATGTTTACTTCCGCACCTCCTCTTTTCCGGAATATGGCAAGCTGTCCGGTCAGCCTATTGAAGAATTGCAGGCTGGTGCCCGCATCGACATCAACGACGGCAAGGAAGAACCGCTGGACTTCGCCGTGTGGAAAGCTGCCAAGCCGGGCGAACCCTACTGGGAATCGCCGTGGGGCAAGGGCAGACCGGGCTGGCACATTGAGTGCTCTGCCATGTCCTGCCATTATCTGGGTGAAACCTTTGACCTCCACTGTGGCGGTCAGGATCTGATCTTTCCCCACCATGAAAACGAAATCGCACAGAGTGAAGCTGCCAACGGCAAACCCTTTGCCCATTACTGGATGCACAACGGCTATATCAACATCGACAACAAGAAAATGTCCAAGTCACTGGGCAATTTCTTCACCGTGCGGGAAGTGGCAGAGCAGTACGGCTATGAAGTCATTCGCTACATGATGGTGCAGGCACACTACCGCAGCCCCATCAACTACTGCAAAGAACTGCTGGACGCCTGCAAGGCATCTCTGGAACGGCTCTATGTCTGCCGTGACACTCTGGATCGTGCCATTGCTACGGCAAAGTCCGGCGAGATCTCCGCTGAAGCAACAGAAACTTTTGCCAAGCGGAAAGAACAGTTCATCACTGCAATGGACGACGACCTCAACACCGCAGACGGCATGACTGCGATCTTTGAACTGGTACGCGACCTGAACCGCATGAGTGCAGATGCTTCCACCTCCAAAGAGCAGCTGGAAGCTGGGGCAAAGCTGTTTGACGAGCTGACTGGTGTCATGGGCTTGCTGTACAACCGGAAACAGGCTGATGCAATTCCGGCAGAAGTCACCGCACTGGTTGAACAGCGGCAGGCTGCCCGCAAGGCAAAGGACTTCGCCGAGGCAGACCGTCTGCGGGACGAGATCGCTGCACTGGGCTATACAGTACGGGAAACCAGACAGGGCACTGAAATCACCAAGATCGACGCGTAACTGCGTGAGAATCCACTCCGGAAAGGAAAGCTATGGCACTCAAAAACCATAAAAAGACCATTACCCGAATTTTTATCCTGCTGGTTGTGATGACGCTGATCTGCATGGGTGTGTTCGCCTGCACCAACTATCTGGAGCAGCAGAGCAAGGCGTTTGTGGACATGAGCAAGGTGCAGCTGATCCAGTTGGACGAACCGGAATCAGACGCTCCTGCCATGAAGATCACCACCACCGCCGGCACGATCGTGGCAGAACTGTTTCCGGAACAGGCACCGGCGTATGTAAAGCAGTTCACCGAACTGGCAGAATCCGGCTACTATGACGACACCTATGTGTTCTCGGTGGAAAAGGGTGTATACTTCGAAGCAGGCAGCCCCAATGCAGACGGCTCGCTGGACAGCGATGCAGACGGCACCTATGAAAAAGTAGAACGGGAAACCAGCGGCGATCTCTGGCCGTTCCGCGGGGCATTCTGCGTGCCGACGACCTCCAAGGAGGGCAACATTTTAGACCGCTTCACCGGCAGAATGACCTTCTACTGCGGTACCCGCTTTGTAGTGTGCAATTCTATCGTTTTCGACGATTCCACCAAGGAGGAGTTGCAGTCGGTTTCCGAAAATGCAGAAAAAATCAACGATGCATTTCTGGAACGCGGCGGCGTGCCGAACTACTCCCAGCAGATGACCGTCTTTGCACAGGCTTACGGGGACGAAAGCTTCGATACCATTGACAAGATCACAGAAGCAGCGACTCAGCCTGCTGCTACGGAGGGCGGCTACACCCCGCCGGAAGATGAAATCCGTATTCAAACCATTGAGATCGGCACCTATGGTGAATTTGCAGACACCGCTGAAAACGCAAGAAAATGACGGGAAATCTTTTGTTTTTGAAAAATACATATTTCCCCTTATGGATTCCATACAAACTGGTTTTCACACGGGAGAATATTTCCGTCGATACTTCCAAATAACGCGAAAAAAGTTTGGTTTTTACTTTACAAAGTATCAGAACTCGTGTATAATAAAGAAGATAGCATGCAAACTATGTTTGTATGCTCACCGGAGAATCGCTCCGGAAATGGAAGTCAACCGGCAGCAGTTTTCACTGCCGGAAACAGTGCGGCATGCCTGCATGCCAATGACACGTGCCGCACGAAATCGTGGAACGGGGACGATCTGCAGCAGGCTGCTGCGGGAATGTCCCTGATGTGCCGCCGTATCTGGGTGATACCGGTTCCTTTCCCGATGTCATCACAGCAATGGACAATTGGGTGGCACAGAAAAAAGGAGAGACGAAATTGGATAAATTTGTCATTCACGGTGGGCATCGGCTCACCGGCGAAATAGAAGTCAGCGGAGCAAAGAATGCAGCAGTCGCACTGATTCCTGCCGTGCTGCTCTCTGATGAGCCTTGTGTTCTGGAAAATGTTCCGGACATCAGCGATGTATCCATCAGCCTGCAGATCATGAGCGAAATGGGTGCAACCGTAGAGTATCTGACCAAGACCACCGTCCGCATTTCAGCGGCAGGTCTGACCAATTATTGTGTGCCCTATGAGAGTGCACGGAAGATGCGTGCATCGTATTATTTTCTGGGTGCACTGCTGGGACGCTATGGCAAGGCAAGAGTTTCCATGCCAGGCGGCTGTCCGTTGGGCGACCGCCCCATTGACCAGCATCTAAAAGCATTTGCGGCACTGGGTGCCAAGTGCAACATTGAACACGGCATGGTAGATCTGGTGGCAGACCAACTGACAGGCAATCAGATCTACTTAGATGTGGTTTCCGTTGGTGCCACAATGAATGCCATGCTGGCAGCAGTCCGTGCCAAGGGTCTGACTGTCATTGAAAACGCCGCCAAGGAACCGCACATCGTCGATCTGGCAAACTTCCTGAACTCCATGGGTGCAGAGATCATGGGTGCAGGTACCGATGTCATCAAGATCCGCGGCGTAGAACGGCTGCACGGTGCAGTGTATTCCGTCATTCCGGATCAGATCGAAGCGGGCACATTTATGATCGCTGCCGCTGCCACCAAGGGCGACGTGCTGGTGACCAATGTCATTCCGAAGCATCTGGAGCCGATCACCAGCAAAATGCGGAAGATCGGTGTCAATATCGAGGAATTTGACGACAGTGTTCGGGTATGGGTAGACGGTCCGCTGGTGCGTACCAACGTCAAGACCATGCCGCACCCCGGCTTCCCCACAGATATGCAGCCACAGATCACCACACTGCTGACACTGGCAGAGGGCACCAGCATCATCACAGAGGGTGTCTGGGAACAGCGATTCCGCTATGTGGACGAACTCCGCCGCATGGGTGCAGATATTTCCGTGGACGGCAAGGTTGCCGTAGTAGAGGGTACCGGAAAGCTTACCGGTGCACCGGTGAAAGCCTGTGATCTCCGTGCAGGAGCTGCCCTGATCGTGGCAGGACTGGCTGCACACGGCGTGACCGAGATCGAGGACATCTATCACATCGAACGCGGATACGCCAATCTGGACGCAAAGCTGCGGCAGATCGGTGCAGATATTCAGAAGGTTTCCGATCCGGCAATACCGGCGAAGCTGAAAGAAGCACTCTAAGCCAAAACATCATTCAAATGCAAAAAGCCGTCAGCTTCGTTGGCGGCTTTTCTTGTGGAAAAGAGGAGATCTGATCTTGTCGAAATTTTATTCTCTGTTCAGTTCCAGTAAGGGCAACGCCTCCTTTATCGGCAGCCCTGCCGGCGGCATGCTGGTCGATGCCGGAGCCACCTGCCGTAAACTGGTGCAGTCGCTAGAGGCTCACGGGCTCTCTGCCGAAGCCGTGCAGGGAATCTGTATCACCCACACCCACACCGACCACATCAAGGGGCTGCGGGTATTTCTGAACCAGCACCCCGTACCGGTTTACGGAACGGCAGAAACGCTGGCACAGTTGCGGGTGCTGGACAAATTTCCCCAGAACGCCGACCTGCGGGAGATTCTTCCTGCGGAAACCATACATACCGACACCGCAGCCGTAACTGCGTTTGCCACCATGCACGACTCCCCCGGCAGCTGCGGCTATCGCTTTGAACTGTCAGACGGGCAGACCTGTGCCGTGTGCACTGATCTGGGCTGTGTGACACCGGAAGTGAAAAAGGGCGTATACGGAGCCGATCTGGTGCTTCTGGAGGCAAACTACGATCCGAGCATGCTGCGAAACGGTCCCTATCCGGAAATGCTACAGGAACGTATTCGCGGAAAGTACGGGCATCTCTCCAACGGGGACAGTGCCGGTATGGCAGAGGCTCTCATTGCACATGGCACCACACGACTGATTCTGGGGCATCTCAGCGAAAATAACAACACCATGCCGCTGGCACAGCAGACGGTGCTGGAGCATTTGCAGGAACAGGGCATGCGGCGAAATCAGGACTTCCTGTTGCAGGTTTCCTCGCCGGAAGGATTGAAACAGGCGGTGATCTTCTGATGCAGACGATACAAATCATAGCACTGGGAAAGTGCAAGGAAAGCTACCTGCGGGAAGCCTGCAAAGAATACGAAAAGCGGCTGTCCCGTTTCTGCCAGTTGCAGGTGACAGAACTGGAGCCGGTTCCCCTACCCCAGAACCCCTCGGAAAAGGAAATTGCGGCGGCTCTGGAAAAAGAGGGGGCAGAACTGCTGAAACGTGCCAAGGGCTTTTGCATTGCCATGTGCATCGAGGGCAAACAGCTGGACAGCACCGGACTAGCGAAGAAGCTGGAACAGGCGGCACAGGGCGGCGAGAACGGTGCCGTCACATTTCTGATCGGCAGTTCCTACGGACTGGCTGATGCGGTGAAGCAGCGGGCAAATTTGCGGCTGTCCATGTCCGCCATGACGTTCCCCCACCAGCTGGCACGGGTGATGCTGCTGGAACAAATTTACCGAAGTTATCAGATCTTATCCGGCACCAAGTATCATAAATAGGAGTGATTTTTCATGCAGAAAGCAATGACCATCGCCTATGCAGTAGGCAAAAATCTCTATCTGAATATTACCAACCGCTGTCCCTGTGCCTGTACGTTTTGTATCCGCACCATGTGTGACGGGGCATACGGTTCCGACCCGCTGTGGCTGGATCATGAACCGTCTATGGAGGAAATTCGGGAAGCACTGGACAAAGAGGACTTGTCCCATTATCAGGAAGTGGTATTCTGCGGCTTCGGCGAACCTACCGAACGGCTGGAAACCCTGTGCGAAACCGCAAAGCTGCTGAAAGCCCGCGGTGTCAAGACCATTCGCATCAACACCAACGGACTGTCTGACCTGATCCACGGCAGAAAGACGGCGGCAGACCTGAAAGGACTGGTGGACATTGTATCCGTCAGCCTGAACGCCGGCACAGAAGCGGAATACCTGAAAGTCACACGTCCGAAATACGGTGCGGCAGCCTATCCGGCAATGCAGCAGTTTGCACTGGACTGCAAGCAGTACGTGCCGCAGGTGATGTTCAGCGTGGTGGACATTCTGCCGAAGCCGGAACTGGAAGCTGCACAGCAGCTGGCAGACCGACTGGGGATCCACCTGCGAATCCGCCAATTTGACGATGCGGCAACACGTCGGAACGGATAAAGCACAATATCGTATAAAAGAAACAAGAGCGTGTTCACATGAAAACGAAATGCATGTCTGCATTTTATGTGAACACGCTCGAATTATTTTCCGCGAATTTTTGCCTTGTCTGCATCAAAACCTGCTCGAAAATCCGTATATATTTCCTATGGACACAATTCCTGAAACATTTTCTGAAAACCGGTGTATATATCAGTGAACGTTCAAAAATGAGGTGATAACATGGAAACCGATTGGATTCGCCGTCTGAAACAGAACGACGGAACCGCACTCTGCGAGATCATCGGAAAATACACCGGCTATGTCTATACCATTCTCCGAAACTTTTCCCACGGCACCCTGCCGCAGGAGGACCTGGAGGAACTGACAGCAGATGTGTTCCTGCGGCTGTGGAACAGCCGGAACCGTCTGCGGGACGGCAGCGACCTTGCCCCGTATCTGGCGGCGATCGCACAAAATGGTGTGAAAAACCGCTTTCGCATGCTGGGAAAACAGCCGCCGGTGCGGCAGTCCTACGAAGATCTCACACTGTCCGATGCCAAAGATCTCTGCGGCGATGCAGAAATGGTGGAGATGATCGCCTGTCTTCTCCGTGCACTGGACAGCCTGTGCGAACCGGATCGTTCTCTGATGATACGGTTTTATTTCTATGGAGAAAAAACCTCTGCACTTGCAAAGGCATATCACATGACAGATGCCGCGGTACGGCTCCGGCTGCACCGCAGCAGAGGAAAACTCCGGAAGCTGATGACAGAAAGGGGTTTTGACCATGTCGAATGAAACCAACTGGCTGAAAGACTTACCGCCATTCCAGCCTGACGAAGACCCCCAGCGTGCCGAACGCGTGCAAAAGCGTGTGCTGCAAAAGCTGGACGAACCTGTAGAAAGTGAGGAAATCGCTATGAAACCGAAAATGACATTCCACCGTATCCGCCCTCTGATCTTTGCCGCCGCTGCCGTGGCTGTGGGAGCCGTGTCCCTGATTACCGCAAATGCCGCCACCGGCGGAGAACTGTTCTCGAAGCTTTCCATTTACCTCAACGGCGAGAAGCAGGACTATGATGTGGAACTGGTCAGCCAGGACGACAGCCAGCTTACCTACAAAATCAAAGACAAAAACGGCAACGAATACACCTATCAGGAGAACAGCAATTCTGTAGAGATTCAGGCTGACGGCGATGTTGCCGACGGCGAAGTAGAGGTAGAAGTCAGCGGCGACGCGTCCGACCTGCCGGCAGCTGATACAGCAGAATAACGACATCGGGCACACTTTAAGGAAGCGAAAAAAAACCGGACTGCACCACACAGTCCGGTTTTTCTTGATTGAGAAGTTTTAGGGCAATACCGCACAAAGATTGTGCGGTATTGCCTTTATTTACGCATTTTGCTGCATGCCCGTGTACAGCAAGTAGTATCTGCCCTTTTCCGCCATGAGTTTTTCATGACTGCCCCGTTCGATAATTCTGCCGTGATCCAATACCATGATCACATCAGAATTCTGAATGGTAGACAGCCGGTGAGCAATGACAAACACGGTTCTGCCGTGCATCAGAGCGTCCATACCTGCCTGTACAATGCGTTCTGTGCGGGTGTCAATAGAAGATGTCGCCTCGTCCAGAATCATGACCGGCGGGTCTGCAACGGCGGCTCTGGCAATAGAGAGCAGCTGCCGCTGTCCCTGTGACAAGCCGGAGCCATCACCGGACAATACCGTCTGGTAGCCGTCCGGCAGCAGCATGATAAAGTGGTGGGCGTTGGCACGCTTTGCCGCCGCAATGCATTCTTCATCTGTCGCGTCCAGTCTGCCGTACCGGATATTGTCCATGACCGTACCGGTAAACAGATTTACGTCCTGCAATACGATACCCAGCGAACGCCGCAGGTCTGCCTTTTTGATTTTGTTGATGTTGATGCCGTCGTAGCGAATCTTGCCGTCTGCCAGATCATAGAACCGGTTGATCAGGTTCGTGATCGTGGTCTTTCCGGCACCGGTCGCCCCGACAAACGCCACCTTTTCGCCGGGCTTGGCGTACAGGCTCACATCATGCAGCACGATTTTTTCCGGCACATAGCCGAAGTCCACGTCAAAGAATTGCACGTCCCCTGCCATACGGGTATAGGTGACAGTGCCGTCCCCGTGGGGGTGCTTCCATGCCCACACGCCGGTGCGGTGGTCGGTTTCTGTCAGCACGCCGTCCTGCTCCTCGGCATTGACCAGCGTGACATAGCCCTCATCGGTTTCCGGCTTCTCGTCCAGCAGTTCGAAGATGCGTCCTGCTCCTGCCAGTGCCATGACGATCGCACTGGCCTGCTGGGAGATCTGGCTGATCGGCATGGTGAAGCTGCGGCTCAATTGCAGGAACGCGGCAATTGCACCCAGTGTCAGACCGCCTACGCCGTGGAACGCCAGTGCACCGCCCAGCATTGCCAGCAGCACGTACTGGACATAGCCCAGATTGTTCATGATCGGCATGAGGATATTGGCGAAGCTGTTCGCCCATGCGGCGTTCTGGAACAATTCGTCGTTGTGCTTGTCGAAGTCCGCCTTGGTCTGTTCCTCGTGGCAGAACACCTTGATGACTTTCTGTCCGTGAATCATTTCCTCGATATAGCCATTTACCACCCCAATGGAGTTCTGCTGCTTTACAAAGAAAGCACCGCTTTTGCCGCCTACAAACTTGGTAACAAGCATCATCAATACCACAAACGCCAGCACAAACAGCGTCAGCCAGATACTCAGCCGCACCATTGCCACGAACACTGCAATGACTGTGACGATCGAAGAAAAGATCTGCGGGATACTCTGTGCCAGCATCTGCCGGAGCGTATCGGTATCATTGGTGTACAGGCTCATTACATCGCCGCTGGCGTGGGTGTCGAAAAAGCGAATGGGCAGTGTCTGCATATGGGAAAACATCTCGTCCCGAATGGTTTTCAGAATGCCCTGTGCCACAACGACCATGAGCCGGTTATAGAACAATGTACCCAGAATGCCGGCGGCATACAGTACGCCCAGCTTTGCCAGTGCCCCTGCCAGTCCGGAAAAGTCACGACTGCCGTTCAGCAGCATGGGAGAAATATAGTCATCGATCAGCGTTTGCAGGAACGTAGAACCTGCCACGCCTGCCACAGCACTGACCAGAATGCAGACAAACACCAGTATCAGCTGTATCCAGTACCGTTTCATATACGAGAGCAGCCGGACGAAGCTTTTTCCGGCACCCTTAGCTGCTCCCGGCGCCATCACACCGCGGGGCAGCGGTCCCTGTCGTCTTTCACTCATTGCGGCACACTTCCTTTCTGCTGCGATTCATATACTTCCCGATAAATGGCGTTATTTTTCAGGAGCTCCTCGTGGGTACCAATACCATCTATCCTGCCCTCGTCCAGCACAATGATCTGGTCCGCGTCCATCAGAGAAGTAACACGCTGGGCAATGATAAACTTAGTGGTATCGGGAATTTCGTCCCGCAGTGCCTGCCGGATACAAGCGTCCGTGTGAGTGTCCACGGCACTGGTGGAGTCGTCCAGAATCAGGATCTTCGGTTTTTTCAGCAGTGCCCGTGCAATACAAAGCCGCTGTTTCTGTCCGCCGGAAACATTGGAACCGCCCTGTTCAATATAGGTGTCATACCCCTCCGGAAAGGTCTGGATAAATTCGTCTGCATGGGCAAGCCGGCAGACACGTTCCATTTCCTCGTCGGTGGCATCAGGATCACCCCAGCGGAGATTCTCCTTGATCGTGCCGGAAAACAGCACGTTCTTTTGCAGCACCATTGCCACTTCCTGCCGGAGCGTTTCCACGTCATACCGGCGAACGTCGATACCGCCTACCTGCACTGTGCCCACTGTGGCATCATACAGACGGGGAATCAGCTGCACCAGCGAACTCTTGGCACTGCCGGTTCCGCCCAGAATGCCTACGGTCATGCCAGCCGGAATGTGCAGATCCACATCTTCCAGACAGCATTTATCTTCCCGCTTGCTGTAGCTGAAGCTGACATGGTTGAAATCTACGCTGCCGTCTGGCACCGCAGTTACAGCATCAGCCGGACTGGTGATGTCGCTTTCTTCGTTCAGCACCTCTACGATACGCTCGCAGGAGGCACGGGATATGGTGATCATAACGAACACCATAGACAACATCATCAGGCTGGACAAGATCTGAATGGCATAGGTCATCAGACTCATCAATTCACCGGTGGTCAGCGTCTGGCTGACGATCATTCTGGCACCGAACCACGATACCAGAAGCAGACAGGCGTACATGCAGAACTGCATCAGCGGCATATTAAATGCCAGCCGTTTTTCTGCCCTGGAAAAGTCCTGATAGATGTTCTCCGAAATGCCGGAAAACTTCTGGATCTCATGGTCTTCCCGCACAAAAGATTTCACCACGCGAATCCCGTGCAGGTTCTCTTGCGTCACGTTGTTCAGCTTGTCGTAGGTCTTGAACACCCGTTCAAAAATGGGGTGCACCCGTGTCATAATGAAGTACAGCCCCACACCCAGCACCGGAATAGCTGCCAGATAGATCAGAGCCAGCTTTGCACTCAAGTGAAATGCCATTGCCATGGAGAAGATCAGCATTACCGGCGAACGCAGTGCCACGCGAATCAGCATCTGATAGGCATTCTGCACATTGGTCACGTCTGTGGTCATACGGGTGACAAGACTGGCGGCTGAAAACTTATCAATATTGGAAAACGAATAGCCCTGTACGCGGTAGAACATATCGTGCCGCAGATTCCGTGCAAAACCGGCAGAGGCAAATGCTGCAAAATGCCCCGCCAGTGCCCCGAAAATCAGGGAGAGCACACAGCACACCAGCAAGATCCAGCCATAGTGCATCACCGCGTCCATGCCGCCGCTGCCGTCAATGCCGTCGTCGATCAGCTTCGCCATGAGAATGGGAATCACCACTTCCATGACAACTTCCAGCACCACAAACAGCGGTGACAGCAGGGAAAACAGTTTGAATTCCCGAATCGACTGCATCAATTTTCGAATCATTCGCAATGCCCTCCTTTACTGATGGAAATTCCCTGCTTTGCAAGGTCTTCCCGCAGATTTTCCTGCATTTTCTTTGCCACGCGGAGAAAAACTTCCTGCTCCTCCTCTGAAATCCCGCGGGCAAGATTTGATTCAAACGCCAGAATGTCCGCTTCGATCTGCCGGTGCAGATCCTTGGCTTTCTGTGTCAGCACGATTCGCTTGAGCCGTGCGTCCTGTACCACGCTATCCCGCCGGATCAGCCCGTTTTTCTCCATCAGCTGCAATGTTACCGTCACCGAGGAACGGCTAATGGAAAACGCCTTTTCAATGTCCCGCTGGAACACGTCCCGTTCCTGATTTTCGTACAGATAGCGAAGCAGATACCCGTGCATACCGGTCTGCCAGTCTGCGTCCTGATGTGCCGCAGAGTACCCCCGCTGCCGTGCCATCAGCTTTTCCAGCCGGTGCACCTCTAGTCCTAAATGCCGCATCTTACACCTCCTGAATTGTTTATTAGAAAACAGTTTAATGATAAACCGTTTATCTCGAAACTATTTTAGCACATTCCCCGAAAATGTCAAGAGGGATTTTGAGAAGTTTACATTTTTGTCAAACTTCCGCCCATTTGACAAAAACGCATAGAACTGGTATACTATTACTATTAAGGTATCTTGAGAAAAGGAGGCATTCCTTTGCAAAAATATCGGTATTACCTGCCGCCCCAGTCGAAACTGCCTTTCGCTGCCGGCATTCTCTCCGGACTGCTCTGTCTGGACAACATCTATACGCTGATTTCCATGCCCCACTACACCCAGTACTGGGACTATTGGGCAACACTCGCCGCGGCACTGCTGCTGTGCGTATTTTGCTTTCTGTTCCGGCAGCGTCGCACAGAACTGACTTTAATTCCGGCGGCAATTTTGGCACTGATCGCCTGCATCACCCCCAACCTCGTTCACTGGCTGGAGGTAGGCATGTTCTTTCTTCTTCTGCTGCTCTGGCTGCTGCGGCTGCCCAAATGGTTGGGAACACTCTGCCGGCTGGCTGGCATTGTCCTGACGGTCATCGGAAGCGGAGCGATTCTGGCTCCTATGGCAGAACGAATCTTCATGCTTTCCCGCACCGGACGTGCTACTGCGGAATTCGTTGTGCCCTTTGTCATTCGCAGTCTGGGCGGCGACCTGCTGATCCTGCTGACGTTCCTGCTGTTGATTTTCGCTATGCGTCCTCATGTGCTGCCCCGCTGGACAGACGAAAACGACCTGTACGACCGCATCTGGGAATGACAGATATTCCCATGAAAAACAAAAACCGTACCTCCGGCACAGTCTGCCGAGGGTACGGTTTTTTATTGCAAATATCATTGACGATGTGTTGCCTTTACGCAACGGAATTGACGAACATATCATAGATGCAGCGAATTGCCTGCTCGAAATCGGTTTCCTTTACGGCAACGATTACGTTCAGCTCGCTGGAGCCCTGATCGATCATACGAACGTTGATGTGTGCGTGTGCCAGTGCGGCAAAGATTCTCGCAGCCACACCACGGGTACGGCACATGCCGCGACCTACTACGGCAATCAGAGCAATGCCGTCTTCGGTTTCGATGCTGTCCGGCTGTACTGCCTTGATGATCTCGGTGCGAATTTCTTCTTCCAGACCGTTCAGGTGAGCCGAATCCACAATAACGGTCATGGAGTCGATGCTGGACGGCATGTGTTCCAGCGGAATCTGGTGTTCCGACAGAACATTCAGCACATCGCGGCAGAAGCCGATCTGACTGTTCATCAAGTCTTTGTGAATATTGATCGAAGTGAAGTCCTTCTTGCCGGCAATACCAGTAATGGTATATGCAGACAGTTCCTCATCGGTGCTGTCCGGAACGATCATTGTGCCCGGTTCTTCCGGAGCGTTGGTGTTGCGGATATTGATCGGAATGCCTGCGGAACGTACCGGAAAGATCGCTGCTTCATGCAGTACCGATGCACCCATATAGGACAGCTCCCGCAGTTCGGTATAGGTGATCGTGCGAATCACTGCCGGATCGTCCACAATGCGGGGGTCTGCCACCAAGAAACCGGAAACATCTGTCCAGTTCTCGTACAACGAAGCCTTTACCGCACCGGCTACGATAGAACCAGTCACGTCGCTACCGCCGCGGGAGAACGTCTTGACATAGCCGTCTGCTCCGCAGCCATAGAAGCCCGGAACTACAGCATGTTCCAGTGTGCTGAGGCGTTCCCGCAGAACGGATTCAGTCTTTTCATCGTTCAGGCTGCCGTCCGGCCGAAAAAAGATCACTTCAGCAGCATCTACAAAGGGGAAGCCCAGATATGCAGCAATGACTTTCCCGTTCAGGTATTCGCCGCGGCTTGCGGCATAGTCCTTGCCGGCACGCTTCTTGAAGTTTGCTGCGATTTCCTCGAACTCATCGTCCAGAGAAAAGGTCATGCCCAGACCAGCGATAATATCGTTATACCGTTCCCGAATTGCCTGCAGGGCATCGGAGAAATCCAGTCCCTGTTCTGCCAGATCATAGCAGGTGTACAGCATATCGGTCACCTTGATGTCCTTGGAGAACCGCTTGCCGGGGGCAGACGGTACCACATACCGCCGCTGCGGGTCTGCCTTGATGATTGCTGCTGCCTTCTGAATCTGCTTTGCGTCCGCCAGACTGCTGCCGCCGAACTTTACTACTTTCGTTGCCATATGTTTCACTCTGAAAGAAAACCTGAAGATCTCCTTTCAACTCCTTATCTACATTTATTTGCGGTCGATCTCAAAGACCGCCGAATTGCACTGCATTCGCCTTATACTTCGCCTTATACAGTGTCACTATATTAGTATATTGGTTTTTCGACAAAAAATCAATAGGGAAATGCGACAAATTTTCCTTGTTTTATTTTGTGTTTTTGGTAAATACGCTTGTATTTATAGGGCGGACAGATTTTTCTTCCTGTGGTATCGTTCACATAATGGCAATTTCCATAAATATGGCGTACACAACTTGTGCAGATTGTATATTTCATTCTATGAAAACTGGGGATAATCCAAATTCATAGGTTTTGCATTATCGATTCAGTCCAAATAAATATTGGACGTACCAATTCCACTTGTGGTATACTAAGTGAGGCGAATGACAATACCATTCGTCCGCACAACGACACGATTCTACAAACATCAAGAAAAATGGAGGACAACATCATGGGTGGAATTCTGGAAACGGCAATGCTGATCTGCTTCGGCTGTTCATGGCCGATCAATCTGGTGAAAAATTACAAGTGCCGCAGTGCCAAAGGCATGAGCCTGCCCTTTATTCTCCTGCTGATCGTCGGCTATGTGGCAGGCATCTGTGCCAAGTTCATCATCGGTGTCAACGTACACAACGCCTATGTGTTAGTCGTATACCTGCTGAATCTGGCTATGGTGACAGCGAACCTGTTCGTCTATTTCCGGAACCGCGGACTGGACCGCAAGGCAGAACTCTGCGTGGAACTGGACGCGGACGATCCGGCAATGGAGCTAGTAGCAGCTTCTGTTGCAGACAAGGTACAGCAGCGTTCTAAGAGCCGCGGTGCTGTCCTCCGCCCCAAGGCTGCCGGCAATGCCGGATTTATCGACTATATCCAGTGGGGCAAGACCTTTGAAGAATGACAATCCTCTCCCCTGAACGGCAGTGCTGCCTACCTCTTTCCGGCAGTGCCGTTCTTAGAGCCAGTTCAGTATCTTTTTATGTGCGAATTTTCGAGCATGATTTTGTCACGGCAAGGATTTTTGACGCAGTCAACGGCAAAATCTCCCGAAAAGACGTGCGGAAAAAGATATGGAACGGGTTCTTGCGGCATGGATTCTGCAAAACGTGTGTGCCTGTCTTCAGGCATCCTTGCAGAAACATGCTCTACATATAATCCCACAGAACAAGGACTGGGCTGTATTTTTTACAGCATGGTCCTTGTTCTGTTTTCTATGGAATCTGTTGTATTCTTTGCACATAAAATTGTATCATTTGTACATTGACATTGTTATTTCGAATAGCTATAATAAAGGTATGCTGTAAAGGAAGCACTGAATAAAGCTTGTGCGTAAGATGCGTAGTCAGATTTTTCGGCAGATTGCCTAGAAATTCCGCAGGCATACTCGATGTATGGCAAGGGATTTCTGGGCAATATGACGGAAAATCTGCAAGCAGATTGCGTGCAAAGCCGTCAGGCGGGCTTTATTCAGTGTTTCCTACATCCTTTGCAGCAGAGAATGTATGAAAAGACCTGCCGAACGGTCGGCAGGCAAATATCACACGAGGTGAATGTTTATGAAGAAACACAAACTCACAGCATGGCTCGCAGCTGCCGCAGCGGGGCTGTCCATGCTGGGCGGCACACTTCCGCAGGCAGCCGTGACTGCATCTGCCGCCGGCAACTGCCAGATGGAATATCTGGACCGCGGCATTTCCGCCATCAACACCGGTTCTGGCATGCTGGTCAGCTGGCGGTTTCTCGCCAACGATTCGGACAGTGCCGTGTTCCAGCTGTACCGGAACAACACGCTGATCTACACCAGCAACGCCGGAGAATCCACCTGTTATCTGGACGGCAGCGGCAAGAGCACCGACCAGTATCGGGTGGACACTGTGGAAAACGGCAAAGTGGTTTCCACTTCCAACTGTACCATGATCTCCAATCAGAATTACTTTCAGATCAATCTGGATCCGCCCACCGGCAGCGGCTGCACCTACTCCCCCAATGACTGTTCCGTCGGCGATGTGGACGGGGACGGCATGTACGAGATTTTCATGAAATGGGATCCGTCCAACTCCAAGGACAATTCCCAGAAAGGCAAGACGGGAAACGTCTTTATTGACTGCTACCGGCTGGACGGTACACGGCTGTGGCGGATCGACTTAGGCAAGAACATTCGTGCCGGTGCTCACTACACGCAGTTTTTCGTGGCAGATTTTGACTGTGACGGCAAGGCAGAAATGACCTGCAAGACTGCTGACGGCACTGTGGACGGCAAGGGAAAAGTCATCGGCGATGCCTCCAAGGATTACCGCAACTCCAGCGGCTATGTGCTTTCCGGTTCGGAATACTACACCCTGTTTGACGGCAGCACCGGTGCAGCACTGGATACCGTTAACTATGAACCGTCCCGCGGCACAGTTTCCAAGTGGGGCGACAGCTATGGCAACCGTGTTGACCGCTTCTGGGGCACTGTGGCGTATCTGGACGGCAGCAAGCCCAGTGTTGTCACCGGACGAGGCTATTACACCCGCATGACAGCTACAGCGTATGACGTGGTCAACAAAAAGCTGGTGAAACGCTGGGCGTTTGACACCGGAAACAACAAGAGCGTTGCCGGCTACGGCGACGGCAACCACAACAGCATGGCTGCCGATGTGGACGGCGACGGCAAGCAGGAGATCATCACCGGCTCCACCTGTATCGACGACAACGGCAAGGTGCTGTGGTGCCTGAACAAAGGACACGGCGATGCCATGCATCTGGGCGATCTTCTCCCCGACCGCAAGGGGCTGGAACTGTGGATCTGCCACGAAGACAAACCCTACGGCGTTTCGCTGGTGGACGCTTCCAACGGCAAGATCATCTTCCACAAGGACGGTTCCGGCGACACCGGACGCTGCTGTGCAGACAATGTCTGGACAGGCAACAAGGGAGCAGAATTCTGGGGACTGGGGAACGATGTCTTTGACGGCAGCGGCAACACCCTCAGCTGCCGCAGACCGGCAGTCAACTTTTTGTCCTACTGGGACGGTGATCTGGAACGGGAGATTCTGGACGGCTACACCGACTCCCCTGCCACCATTTCCAAAATGGGAGCAGACGGCAAGCTGACCACCCTGCTTACCACAGACGGCTATTACACCTGCAACACCACCAAGGGAACGCCCTGCCTGTCCGCCGACATCTTCGGCGACTGGCGGGAAGAACTGATCGTCCGCGGAGCAGACAGCAAATCCATTCGCATTTACTGCACGCCCTACGACACGGACTACCGCATCACAACTCTGATGCATGATCCCCAGTATCGGGTACAGGTTTCGGCACAGCAAACTGCCTATAATCAGCCGCCCCATGCCAGCTTCTATCTCGGCTCCGACCAGCCCCTGCCGGCACGTCCCAGCGTCACTGTGCTGGGACAGACTACTCCAACGCCCACACCTACGCCAAACCCTGAACCGGTAACGCCCACTGCGGCAGTTCTGCCGGAAGGCTCTGTATTCATGCTGAAAAATGTAAACAGCGGACTGTATCTGGAAGTTGCCAACGGCAGTGCAGAAGCCGGTGCCAATCTCCAGCAGTGGGGTGCGGACAGTGCCGCCGCCCACAACACATGGCGGGCGATTTCCGCCGGTGACGGTTACTATTATCTGTACAGTCAGGTAGGCGATCAGATCACCTACCTCATGGACATCTCCGGCGGCAAGGCAGACAACGGCACCAACGCTGCCCTTTGGACCAAGAGCAGCCGCGAACAGGCACAACAGTTCCTGTTCGCTCTGAACGAGGACGGCTCCTACACCATTTATACCAAGGCCTCTAATCTGAAGAGCTGCGTAGAGGTTGAAAATGCCAGCAAATCCAGCGGAGCAAATGTCCAGCAGTACGAGAGCAACGGCAACGCCTGCCAGCACTGGATTCTGGAAGAAACCGCCGCTGCCGGTGTGAAGCTGGACACCAGTCAGGTATACCAGTTCCAGAACGCCAACAGTGCACTGTATCTGGAAGTCAAAGATGCCAGTGCAGAAGCCGGTGCCAATGTGCAGCAGTGGAGTGCCAATGGCAACGACTGCCAGAACTGGACACTGAAAGAATTTGGTGACGGCTACTATTATATCCTGTCCCGACTGGGCGACGGAAAGACCTATTATCTGGACGTTGCCGAGGGCAAGGGCGACGACGGCACCAACATTCAAATCTTCACCAACACCAAAACTTCCGCACAGCTGTTCAAGTTTATCCCCAATCCCGACGGCACCTATTACATTGTGACTCGTGCTTCCAAGGATAAGGGAGCTTTAGGCGTTGCTGCCGCCTCCAAGGAACAGGGGGCAAACGTGCTCCAGTGGACCAAAAACGGCGGCATGGATCAGATGTGGAATATTACCGCTATCGGAGCCATTCCCACACCGGTGACCACTACGGAACCGCCGGTGGTGACTACCGAAGCACCCACAGAAACTACTACCGCTGCTCCGGTGCTGACTACCGAAGCACCCACAGAAACCACTACCGCTGCTCCGGTGCTGACTACCGAAGCACCCACAGAAACCACTACTGCGGCTCCGGTGCTGACTACCGAAGCACCCACAGAAACCACTACCGCTGCTCCGGTGCCGACTACCGAAGCACCCACAGAAACTACTACCGCTGCTCCGGTGCCGACTACCGAAGCACCCACAGAAACTACCGCTGCGGCTCCGGCAACCACAGTCACAACAGCAGCCACAAAGACAACTACCAAGGCAACCACCACGAAAAAGACTTCAGAAGTACCGAGTTCCACGGTTCTGTACGGTGACACCAATCTGGACGGCAGAGTGGACATCACTGATGCAGTACTGCTGAACAAGGCAGTCGCCAATGCTGTCACACTGTCCAGTGCTGCCCGCCAGAACAGCGACTGCATGCAGAACGGCGAACTTACAAGCGATGATGCTGTAGTACTGATGCAGTTCTTAGTCCATATTGTCACTAACCTGCCGCAGTAAATAACAAGTTTCTAAAAAGCTGAAATCAACCCGTTTCCGGATTTTTCCGGAGGCGGGTTGTCTTTTTTGCAAGATTTTCCGCATTCCCGCATAGAGTATAGAGGTACGCAGAAAGTGATCGAAACGGAGGTTTTTTCTATGTGCGGAATTACCGGCATGGTACATCTGGAACAAGACCTGCGGCAGCAGGAACTGCTGCTGCGGAAAATGCAGCGAACACTGCAACGCCGCGGCCCCGACCAAGAGGGCATTTTTCTCTCGCCCCAGTGTGCTATGGCACACACGCGGCTGGCGGTCATTGACGTGGAAAAGGGCAGGCAGCCTATGGAAGTCACTGCCGGCGGAGAAACCTATACCATTGTCTACAACGGCGAGCTGTACAACACCGCCGAACTGCGGACACAGCTGGAACAGGAGGGCACAGTATTTCAGACACACTGCGACACGGAAGTGCTTCTGCAATCTTATGTGCACTGGGGCCCCCGCTGTGTGGAACAGTGCAACGGCATTTTCGCCTTTGCCGTCTGGGAGCACAGTGCCCGCCGACTGTTTCTGGCACGGGACCGCATCGGCGTAAAGCCGCTGTTTTACGCGGAGATCCCCAACGGCTTCGTCTTTGGCTCCGAGATCAAGGCACTGCTCCAGCACCCCGATGTGCCCCACGAGATCGACAAGACCGGCATTGCAGAACTGCTGCTTATGGGGCCGGGGCGGACTGCCGGCGGCGGCGTGTTCCGCACCATACGGGAGGTGAAGCCGGCACACTGCGGCTACTACATGCAGGGGCAGCTGCATCTCCACCCCTACTGGGAACTGCACGCCGCAGAACATACGGAAAACTTTGCCGACACCGCCGCCCATGTGCGGGAACTGGTGACGGATGCCGTCCGGCGGCAGATGATCTCCGATGTGCCCATTGGAACATTCCTGTCCGGCGGGCTGGATTCCAGCCTGCTCTCCTCGCTGGCAAATCAGGTCATGCAGGAACAGGGCAGGGAACTCCACACCTTTTCCGTGGACTATCGGGACAACGACCGCTACTTTCAGAAAAGCCACTTCCAGCCAACCAGCGATCCCACCTATATCCGTGCTATGGAACGCTATCTGGGCTGTCGGCATCACTGGACGGTGCTGGACACACCGGCTCTGGCGGAGGCACTCTATGCCGCCGTAGATGCCCGCGACCTCCCCGGCATGGTAGACGTGGACAGTTCCCTGCTGCTGTTCTGTCGGGAGATCCGGCAGGAAGTCACAGTGGCTCTGTCCGGTGAATGTGCCGACGAATTGTTCGGCGGATACCCGTGGTATCGGGACGCAGACATTCGCCGCATCAATGGGTTCCCGTGGGCACAGAGTACTGCCTACCGGACACAGTTTCTCCTGCCGGAAATTGCGGCGGAGATTGATGCACAGGCATATGTGCAGAGTGCCTATGCCCGCACGGTGGCTGCCGCGGAAAAGCTGCCGGACGATTCCCCGCTGGAATCCCGCATGCGGGAAATGATGAAGCTGAATCTGGATTGGTTCATGCAGACGCTGTTAGACCGGAAAGACCGCATGAGCATGTACAACGCTCTGGAAGTCCGTGTGCCGTTCTGCGATTACCGCATTGCGGAGTATCTCTACAATGTTCCGTGGGAGTACAAGGACTGGAACGGCTACGAAAAGGGACTGCTGCGGACGGCAATGCAGGACGTTCTGCCGCCGGAAGTGCTCTGGCGGAAAAAGAGCCCCTATCCCAAGACCCACAACCCCAGCTATTTACAGGCGGTTTCAGAAATGCTCCGGCATGTGGTGGCAGATCCGCTTTCGCCGGTGCTGCAAATCGTGCGGAAGGAAATGCTGGAACGACTGCTGGAAAGCGAGGAATCCGTGCAGTGGTACGGACAGCTGATGACACGTCCGCAAATTATGGCGTACTTCGTCCAGATGAACTACTGGCTGGAAAAATATCAGGTAAAAGTGGTACTGTAAGACAGCACCCGTCGGCACGCCGGCGGGTGTTTTTTCGTGGCTTTCACTTGACAATCCCCGGCATTGTTTGCTATAATGAAACCAATGCGAAAAAATTTCGCAAGGCAACACCGCACAAAGCTTGTGCGTAAGCTGCATCGTCAGATTGCGTGCAAAGCCGTCAGGCGGGCTTTGTGCGGTGTTGCCGTAATTTTTTGGAGGCATAAACAATGAAACAAATCACCAGTTTTACGATCAATCACGACTATTTGAAGCCCGGTATGTACATTTCCCGCGTGGACGGCGATGTCATCACCTATGACCTGCGAATGAAGCTCCCCAACAATCCGGCAGGCGACTATCTGGAGGACAACGCCCTGCACACATTTGAGCACCTGTTCGCCACCTATGTCCGGAACACCCCGCTGTCTGACGGCGTGGTCTATGTAGGACCCATGGGCTGCCGCACCGGCTTCTATTTCCTCACCCGCAATACCGTTTCCGGTGCCGATGCCATTCGGCTGGTGCAGGAAACTTTACAGTATGTACAGGACTTCACCGGCGAGATCCCCGGCGGCAAGCGGCAGGAATGCGGCAACTATCTGGCTCACGATCTGGAGGGTGCCAAGGCAATGGCTCGGGAGTATCAGCCCATTCTGACAAACTGGACTCCGCAGCAGCTGAATTATCCCGCAGAGGTGCTTACAGGAACAGCTTCCGTCTGAAAAGAAGGAGCTATCTATGACCATATCAAAATATCTGCAAAAAAACGCAGCAGAACAGGATACCGCATCAAATACAACCCTGTCGCCAAACGAGCCGACAGAATCCAACAGTTCTTCCTTATCTGAGCCAAAACCGTCTGTGGTCACTGCTGAACAAACGCCAGAGAACAAGCCCCAAAAACCTTTGGGGAAACTGCTCTGGGAAAGCTTCTGCATCATACTTCCGCCAGTGCTGCTACTGACTGCGGTAGGCGTGGTGGCATACTATATTCTCTGTCCGTCAAAAGGCGAATTTCATGCAGACTGCACTGATACGCTCTACTGGGCAAAAGCGACTTATGACAGCGGAAAACTGATCAACCCAGACTTTTCCTATGCTTGTCTGCTGCCATTTGGCGGCAGCCTGTTGATGTTGTTGTTCCTGCCGCTTTTCGGTTTTTCCATGACAACCAATATGATGGGAATGCTGGTCTTTTTCTTTCTGTTCACAACATCATTGTGTTGGATGCTTCGGCAAATGCACTGGGATTCCCGATGGAACTGCATCACAGCGGCGGCATTCCTCATGCTTCTCAGTGCCAGCAAAAAACTGCGGGAAATCTTCTGGGGGCATACCATTTATTATAGTTTAGGAATCTTATTCCTGTTCTTCGGACTGGCACTGCTGTTCCGGCTGCAAAATCTGTCGGCAATACGTCAGACGCGAAAGGTCCGCATGCATACGATCCTGACCTTTATCGCACTGTTCCTGTTTTTCATACTTTGCTGCACCGACCAGATCACGGCGATCACGATCTTTGCACTGCCTATTCTGGCTGGTCTGTTTCTGGAACGGGTGCTGGATCGAAAAACACCACTGCTGCACCAAAAGAATACCCGTGTACTGCTGCTGTTGCTTTCTCTGGGAATCGCAATCATTGCCGGCATGAAATTGGGAAATCTCTGGGCAAACGGCGTTGCAGGTGCATATGCAGATAATTATTCCAACTGGACTGCTCAGGAAACTTGGACAGAGCACTTTCAAAAACTGCCCTTGGCATGGATGACACTGCTGGGACTGGAGGACATTCCCGACAAAAAACTAATGTCCGGAGAAAGTATCATGAACCTGATCCGTATCATCACCGCACTGATTCTGGCAGTGCTGCCTGTTGCAGCGACCTGCTGTTACACCAAGTATCGGGGACAGTCCGGCAGACAGATGCGTATTTTACTCTGGGCACACTGGACAGTCACCGGATTGATTCTCGTGGGCTATCTCTGCGGTGCACTTTCTGCGGCAAACTGGCGGCTCAGTCCGATCGTCTGCACGGCTTTCATTGTATCTATGGCATTCCTACGCTGGGCAATTGCCAAACAGAAAACTATGCAGCGTGCGGCAGGCGTTCTCTGCGTGCCGCTGGCATGTTTCTGCCTGTTAAGTGCCTGCAATGTCCTGTTGCTGCCCACCAATGCGGAGGAAGTCAACGTACAGTACCAGCTGACCAATATGCTGGAGAAACAAGGACTGACCTATGGATATGCCACCTTCTGGCATGCCAATGCAATCACAGTGATCTCCGGCGAAAAACTAAAAGTACGCAATGTCAGCGTAAATGAGAATGGCGTACAAAAGGCGACCTATCAGACTGATTCTAGGTGGTATGAAGATCAGCCGGAACAGAAAAACTATTTCCTGCTGCTGAACAACGCCGAATATCAGAAACTTGACGAAAAAAAAGATCCGCTGCTGAATCAGGCAGAACGTTCATTTGTCCTGACAGACAGCAACGGCACAACATATCAGGTACTGGTGTTTGCAAAAAATATTTTCTAAGGCAATACCGCACAAAGATTGTGCGACAGATGCGTCGTCAAATTTTTCGTCA
>OGXW01000714.1_pt1 | contig 25110 bp, 26 predicted proteins | sample 1576341 | NCBI WGS metagenome assembly OGXW01 (sample SAMEA3541592, study PRJEB24748) | human gut metagenome | biome: human gut; feature: human-associated habitat; material: faeces | place: China | collected 2012
CCGTTTTCGTCCCTATTCATTCCGACGTCAATTACAACTGCGCCGTCTTTAACCATATCGGCAGTTACAAATTTCGGTTTACCGATAGCGGCAACAAGGATATCTGCACTTTTGGTAACTTCTTTAAGGTCAACAGTTTTTGAATGAGTAATTTCAACAGTTGCATTTTCGTGGAGAAGGAGCATTGCCATAGGCTTGCCCACAATATTGCTTCTGCCGATGACAACAGCTTTTTTACCCGTTACATCAACACCTGTTGAATGAATAAGTTCCATAACGCCTGCCGGAGTACAAGGGAGAAAATTATAATCCCCTATCATAATTGCACCGACGTTTACTGGATGAAATGCGTCAACATCCTTAACAGGGTCAATAAGATTGATAACCTCTTTATCATCAAGATGCTTCGGAAGCGGAAGTTGGCACAAAATGCCGCTGATTTCCTTTTTATTGTTAAGTTCTTTTACAAGATTATTTAATTCTTCTTGAGTTGTATTTTCAGACAGTGCATATTTTTCACTGTAAAATCCGACCTCATCGCAAGCCTTTTCCTTATTTTTTACATAAACCTGTGAAGCAGGGTCGTCGCCTACAATGATAACCGCAAGACCGGGAGTAATGCCCTTTGCCTTAAGCTTTTCGGTTTCCTCTTTAACTCTTTGCCTAACCTGCTTTGAAACAAGCTTACCGTCAATTATTTGTGACATCTTCATTCTCTCTTTCATCATTATTATCTTTTATTTTTTCAACGCTCTCTGCGTTTGCGCCGTTTGCAGTTGCAGGAGCAGTAGCAAGACTTAATCTTTGCGGCAACGTGCCCTTTTTAAGCTTAACCATATTAATTATATGCATAACAAGAAATGCTACGACTATAATTGCCGACAAAAGCTGACTTACACGAATAGTGGTATTTGCGACATAAAGTGAATCGGTCCTAAGGCCTTCAACCACCATTCTTTCAAGCCCGTACCAAATGCCGTAAAGAAGGAAAACCTCGCCCTTGTATTTTCTTCTTTTATGCACAATATAGTTAAGTATAAAAAATCCTAAAATGCACCAAACACTTTCATAAAGAAAGGTTGGGTGAACTGGCACGTTTGGGTCAACATCCATTCCCTTTGCCGCCAAAGTATCTGCGCTTGCGGCAAGAGTATCGTGAATTTTTAAACTCCACATTCTAAAAGGAGCAGTAGCAGTATTTGTACCGAATGCCTCTTGATTAAAGAAATTGCCCCATCTGCCGATACCCTGACCTATAAGAAGCCCAAGACCGCCCAAATCAAGTAAATTTCTAAAATCAATCTTGCCGATTTTACAACCGATAATTGCGCCTATAAATGCGCCTATAATACCGCCGTATATTGCTATGCCGCCGTTCCAAATTTGTGGAATTTCGGAAAGATGCTCTTTATAATAAGACCATTCAAAAATGACATAATACGCTCTTGCGAAAACGATACCCAAAATAGTGCCCCACATCAAAACGTCGGTCATTCCGTCAAGGCTCATCTTCCATTTATAAGCCATTCTGCCGCCGTAAAGAACGGCAAGTGCAAAACCGAAAGCAATGATTATGCCGTACCAATGAATACTGTAGCTGCCGATTGTAAATGCTACACTCGGAACATCAAAATCAATTCCAAGCCCTTCAAAATAAACTCTTGTATAATCGCTCATATTTATTCCTCACATTGCTTAACAACACTTAATGCGCTGTATTTTTCGTCCATAACCTGTGCCAAGCGAGATAAAACATCGGCTTTAGTTATATTTTTGTAAATTTCAACAATATCAAGCATATCATATTCGCCGAAATGAGCCGCAACAAGACCGTTTGCAAGGGTATCAATATCATTATATGACATAATTTCCTTGCCGTAAAGCGAACGCCTTGCCGATTCAAATTCTTCGTCTGTTATGCCGTCATTTTTAAGCCTTTCGACCTCTTTTTTTATCTGCTTTGCAACCTCTTTGGGATTTTCGCTTTCGCCGTCGAAAATGATTGACTCGTAGCCGTAGCCGATAAAATATTCCTTGGAAAAGCTTTCATTAATGAGACTTTGTTCAAACAACGAATTATACAAATTCGAGGTATTACCGGCAAGAATTTCGAGCAAAACAGTAGTTTCAACGATAGTTTTCAAATCCTGCTTAGGCTTTTCGCACGCTTCTTTATATCCGAATGAAAATACAGGAATACTCATTGCAAGATTATATTCCGTATAATCGCCGACGACGTTCCTTTCTTCTTTTTCAAAAGAACGCTCAATAGAAAGCTCAGGTGCAGGCTTTAACATCTTGTCACAAACGGACAACACCTGCTCAGGCGTAACGTTGCCGACAACTGCAAGTGTCATATTATGAAGATTATAGAAAGTGTCATAGCAGTCATAAAGAAGCTTGTCCGTAATCTGCGCTATAGAATCAACCGTTCCGGCAATATCAATTCTTACCGGGTGCTTATGATAAAGCAAGCGAAGAAGATTAAACGTGCTCATCCAAGAGGCAACGTCATAATACATAGTAATCTCTTGCCCTATTATACCCTGTTCTTTTTCAACGGTTTCTTTTGTAAAATAAGGGTGAGTGACAAAATCAAGCAAGATTTCAAGTGACGCTTCAAAATTATCACTGCACTGGAAAAGGTAGCACGTTTTGTCAAACGAAGTATACGCATTAGCCGAAGCACCTGTTTTTGCATAGCGTGCAAAAGCATCAAGGTCCTCACTTTCAAACAGCTTATGCTCAAGAAAATGAGCGATACCCTCCGGCACAACAGTCCATTCGTCCTTATCGGAACGCTTAAATTTAGTATCAATTGAGCCGTAATCAGTGCCGAAAATCGCATAGGCGGAATTGTAATTTTCCTTTGGCATTACATATATTTTCAAGCCTGATTTGTGGTCAATTTCGTAATATTTTTCATCAAGCGATTTGGATACTTTTTCTACCATTACTCTTCCTCCTGACCAACAAGCTTATATACAGTATCAAGCGAAACAAGCTCTGCACACTCTTTAATCTCATTATATTTCACATTGTTAATATCGTCGCAAACCTCCTGCGGCGTTTTATATCTTTCGTCACAAATTTGCTGAATATACCAGCTTTCAATAGTTTCCGGCATATCGCAAACAGCGCCGACTGCGTCAACAAGCGCCATTCTTGAGGAATTAAATTCCTCCTCATAGTCGCCGCTTTTGATAACGTCAAGCTGGTGCAATATTTCATTAACAGCCTTGTCCATATTTTCTTCAAGGCAACCGCATTGAACTAAAATACAGCTTTTAAGCCTTGTGTAGCGAGCAGAACAATAATAGCAAAGGCTCATTTTTTCCCTGACATTTGCAAAAAGTTTTGAATAAGGACCGCCGCCGAAAATATCGGTAAAGCTTCGCATTGCCTTTGCAAGGTCGTCCTTTGGCTTAACGTCTGCCCTAAAGCCCAAAACAAGTTTACCTTGCTTAACGTCGATTCTTTCAATATAATTATTCACCTTTTCGCTCTTGCCGACAAATACGGGATTTGGCAAATGAATATAATTTCTGTTAATATTTTTAAATTCGCCCAAAAGATGATTATATACCTTATCAATGTCCGTGTTGCCGACTACGGTTACGAGAATTTTTGCCTTTGAAAGAGCATTAACCCAAGCGGTTTTGATATCGTTGTTTGAAAGCGTTTCAACATCTTTAACATATCCGTATTTGTTAATAGAATAAGGCTCGTCTGAAAACATTTTTTCCTCGGTTTTCCTCAAAACATAAATTCGTTTTTCATTTTCCTCAGAATTAATTTTTTCAATAAGAATTCTCTTTTCAGCTTCAATATCCTCATCAAAAAAGTTGCCGTTTTCATCAAGTTTAGGTTCAAAAATAAGGGACGAAAGAAGCTTAACACATTCAAAAGCAATACTTTCCCCGTCAAGAGAAAACTTATCGTTAAGGCAGGTTGCGCTGAGCGACAAAACCTGACATTCACCGATTTTTGAAACGGTATCATTAAGCGTTGCGCCGTAAAGAGAAGCAAGTTTTCTGTTTAAAGAGAGCATATTAGGATATTTTTTGCCTCTCCTTGCCAAAAGACCGAGCATCACCGAATTAGCGCTCACCTTATCCTTTTCAAGCTTAAGTGCAATGCTGACGGTAATCAAATTGGTTTTAAATCTATTGACGGGAACGCCTACAACTTCAATCCCGTCGGATATATCTTTTTTAATAAATTCCACTTATTTATCCTCCGAAAAAATACGATAATATTTTTCACTAAATTATAATATAACATATTATTGCCATAATTTCCATATATTATTAGTTAATAATTATTAAAAAAGAAGATAAAGAAGTGCCAAAATCAGCATATTATCCGCACCCTCGTGGGAAAGAAGCATAATAAGAGCCAAAATTATCAAAGAAGAATCGTCCTTTTCCTCTTTGTTTTCTTCATTTAGCGCCTCACTTTTTTCATCATCGGTTTTTTTATGTTCTTTATCATTGTCATTTGTCAGGCTTTTTGCTCTTTTTTGCATATCGTTCACACGCTTTTTAGCCTCGTTTATATCATTTTCGCTGAAATAAGCCAATTAAAACAGCTCCCTTAAAAGCGGCAACACCTCAAAAAGCTTAATTATTTTCATCGCCTGGTCTGCTTTGTTTTGCGTTTCCGGGCGCAGGTGCGGCTTTAGCGCCATAATCAAATCAACGTTTTTATTAGGCGTATTGTTCATTTTATCAAATATAGATTTTGCTTTCATAATCATATTAAAATCAAGACTGTCAAGTCCGAGAGAATTAAGCGATTGAAGTGCATTTTGATTGTTATTTTGATTGTTATTAAAATTTTGCTTGGTACTTTGCGTATTCTCAGGCGCACCCTCGCCTAAAATAGACGAGGCCACGCCCTTTAACATATTGATATCATCAGGCGTTAAATTCGAGATAATATCATTGATATTAGGTGTGTTATCCAAAATCATTTTCCCTCTTTCAGCTTTTTCATAAGCTCCTTAGCCTGCGGTGAATTGAGCAGTTTTTCGCAAGCCTCTTTATTAGATAAAACGTCTTTTAACTGCTTCGTTGCCTTTTCGGAAAGATTCTTGTTTACAAATTCGTCAAGCTTGCCGTTGTCTGCCGCTTCCTTCATTTTGCTCACGTCAAAGCCAACCTTTTTATTTAACTCGTTCATATTTTCCTTTTTCATTGAAATAAAATCCCCTTTGATATATAATTAACTTAATATAATCTATGAAAGGTCACGGTGATTTATGAATGAGAATTGTTGTTTTATCTGACTCACACAGGAATGTCGGCAGGCTTTTTGCAGCTGTCGAAAGGCATCTTGACAATGCGGATTTATATATTTTTCTCGGCGACGGTGAGGACGATTTTGACGCAGTTATTGACGCATATCCTCATATTAAATACGAGCGTGTTTGCGGCAACTGCGATTGGTATTCAAATTATCCCGATAAAATGGAAATTGAATTTGCCGGCAAAAGAATTTTCTTTTCTCACGGCCACCCATATAATGTTAAATTCGGATATGAAAACATAATTGCCGAGGCGAAAAGAAGAAATGCCGATATCGTCCTTTTCGGTCACACTCATAATCAATATACCGAATACCTTGACGGCTTGTATATTATGAATCCCGGAAGCGTGGGTATGAACGGCGACTACGGTGTAATCGACATCACCCCTAAGGGCGATATAATGCTTATTAAGGAGCATATATAATTTTCTCTTGATTTTTAAATCCAAATAGAATATAATACTTTCTGTCAGTTCGCAAAATCCTGACCAGTATCGCAATTGCGGTGCTTCTAAAAACAAAACTAAGGAGACAAAAGAATATGAACAAGAAAGTATTATTCGTAGTTCAAACAGCAATCATTGCGGCGCTCTATGCAGCGCTCACCTATGCGCAAAACTTTTTATTGCCCGGCACAACATCTGCCGCCGTGCAATTTCGAGTAAGCGAGGCACTCAACGTCTTAGCACTTTTCACCCCTGCGGCTATACCGGGGCTTACGCTTGGATGTGTGCTTTCAAATATTTACAATATCGGCTCAGGCTTACCGCTTGATATGATATTCGGTTCGCTTGCAACACTCGGCGCAACAACGGCAATGTACCTTTTAAGAAATGTAAAAATCGGAAATTATCCGCTTTTATCTCTTCTTATGCCTGCTGTTTTCAACGGAATTGTTATCGGCTGGGAAATTGAAGTGTTCTTCATTGAGGGCAAATTCCATTTTGCAAGCTTTTTAACACAGGGCGGTTTAGTTGCTTTGGGTGAGCTTGGAGTTATGCTTGTTCTCGGAACAATTCTCTATTACGTAATAGTCGGCAGAAAATTAGATAAAAAAGTTTTCAAAAAATCAGTTCAGTAAAAACAAAAGCACTAAGTCATCAATGGCTTAGTGCTTTGTTAATAAGTATAATAATGCAATTGGCGGTGGGCGCATAAGCACCCACCGCCTTGTAACTTAAAGGGGAACACGAGTAATTAAATATTACTCGATTTCAATATATTTTGTAGTATCAACTTCTTTTTGAGGCTGAACTTTAGGAATTGTCAAGGTCAAAATACCATGCTTAAACTCGCCCTTAATGTCGCTTTCCTTAACGTCGCCAACATAGAAGCTTCTCTCACACTCGCCGGCATAACGTTCCTTGCGAATGTATCTTGTATTTTTCTTTTCGCTCTCCTCGTCAAGTCCTTTGGCTGCCTTAACAGTCAAATAACCGTCTTTAAGAGAAACCTTAACCTCGTCCTTAGAAAATCCCGGCAAATCCATTTCCATAATGTAACTGTCATCGGATTCCTGAACATCTGTTTTCATAAGGTTCTTACTCCTATGACCATAGAGTTTCTTTTCAAGCTTATCCATTTCATTATTATCATAAAACGGAAAATCAAAAAAGTCATCGAACAAATCTTTACCAAATACGCTAGGCATCAACATAAGTCATCGCTCCTTTCATAAAAAACACCATACATTTAACTATATGTGACTACCTGTTTTCTATGAACTCGGGGATGAGAAAACAAAGCGGAGTTTTTAAGGCTATCGCCTTTTTTCTTCTCTTAACTTTCTTTCCTTTCGTTCTGTCTACACTATAGCACCATAAATTAGCACTGTCAAGTCTGGAGTGCTAATGTTAATAATTAATTCACAATTAGACATTGTTTTGCACAATTTTCTATTTGCGTTTTTTCTTTACTTTAACGCTTAAAAGCGATGTATTGATATTAATATATTAATATGATAAAATTTAAAAATACACTTGCTATAAGAAAGGAAAAATATATGGCAACAAGAGAACAATTCGGCTCACGACTTGGATTTATATTGGTTTCGGCAGGATGCGCAATAGGCATCGGCAACGTTTGGAAATTTCCTTACATTACGGGAATGTACGGCGGTGCGGCATTTATATTAATGTATCTTGCATTTTTAGTTATACTCGGTCTTCCGATTATGGTATGCGAATTTACCGTAGGTCGTGGAAGCCAAATGGGTATGGGCAAAGCTTTTGAAAAACTTGAACCTAAAGGAACAAAGTGGCATCACTTAAAGTGGATAAGCATTTTGGGCAGCTACCTTCTTATGATGTTTTACACAATGGTAGGCGGCTGGATGCTTTACTACGCATATATGGAAGCAACAGGCAAACTTGCCGGGCTTGACAATACTGCTGTTTCGGGCGCATTTAGCAATATGCTTTCCACCCCGCAGACCATGGCGCTTTGGGCAATAATCGCAATCGTCATATCTTTCGGTGCTTGTGCTTTCGGCGTTCAAAAAGGTGTTGAAAAAGTAACAAAGGTAATGATGATTTTGCTTCTTGTACTTATGATTGCACTTGCAGTCAATTCCGTTTTCCTGCCAAATGCAAGCGAGGGAATTAAATTTTACCTTGTGCCTGATTTCAAATCGGTTAAGCAGGTAGGCGTCGGCAACGCTGTATTTGCCGCAATGAGCCAGGCATTCTTCACATTAAGTCTCGGTATCGGCGCTATGGAAATTTTCGGCAGCTATCTTGATAAAAAGAAAAGGATTACAGGAGAGGCAGTTAACATCGTTTTGCTTGACACATTTGTTGCGCTCATGGCAGGCTTTATCATTATTCCGGCTTGCTTTGCATTCGGTGTTCAACCCGACTCAGGTCCTTCGCTTCTTTTCATTACTCTTCCGAATTTATTTAACAGTATGAAAGGCGGCAGAATTTGGGGAACGCTTTTCTTCATCTTTATGTCATTTGCGGCTCTTTCAACTATCATTGCAGTATTTGAAAACATTATTGCAATGTTTATGGATATGTGCTCTTGGAGCAGAAAAAAATCTGTTGCTGTTAATTTTGTACTTATAACCGCTCTTTCAATGCCGGCTATTTTAGGTTTCAATCTTCTTTCAAACATTCAGCCACTCGGCGAAGGCAGTTCAATTATGGACCTTGAGGATTTCCTTGTTTCTTCTAACCTTTTGCCTCTCGGAAGCCTTGCATTTGTTATGTTCTGTGTAAGAAAGAACGGCTGGGGCTTTGAGAATTTCATTAAAGAGGCTAACCACGGCGACGGAATCAAATTCCCACATTGGATCAGACTTTATATGCAATACATTTTACCTGTTATAGTAACTATAATTTATCTTAAAGGATATTACGATACGTTCAAGTCAAAGGGAACGGCAATGCTTGTCGGTTGGTTCATCTTTGCAGCCTTCCTCCTTGCAGTAATATTCGGCATTTCAATATTTACAGGCAGAAAGAAAAAAGCATAATAATAAAAACTAAGGATTAGATAAGCGTATTAATTTACGAATATCTAATCCTTTTTTCATAGTGGGTCCCCGGAAAGCGTAAGCTTTTTGGGGAGAAGGAGAAAGGAATGAAGTGTTTATTATAAATTTCGCAGAAATTTATTCAAACACGGAATTTCTTTCGACGCTATGGCTATTTATTCACAACCGAAATTATTTACAACTGTCAATTAATTCTTTAAGTTCTTCCTTTGGTTGAAAACCTACCGTTCTTGTAACCTCTTCTCCGTTTGCAAAAACTACAATAGCAGGAATGCTTTGAATATCAAATTGATATGCCAAATCCCTGTTTTCGTCAACATCTGACGAAAAGAAATCAACCTCGCCGTCCATTTCGTCGGAAAGTTCCTCTATAATAGGGGCAAGCATTTGGCACGGACCGCACCAAACGGCAGAAAAATCAACAACCGCAAGCTTGCTGTTTAATACGTCTGTAAAATCACTGTTTTTAATTTCTTCAATCATTTGTTATTCTCCTTTATTTTGATTTGCAAGGTAGGAAACGGCTGAAAGCGCCGCAACATTCCCCTGCCCTGCTGCTTTAATATATTGATACGGTTTGCCGGCAATATCACCGCAGGCAAAAAGGCCGTTAATATTCGTTTTCATCTGTAAATCAACAATTACGTGTGCCCCGTCTGTTTTAAGCCCCGGCACAAGCTTATCGGCGGCGATGCTGTCCCTAATTACAAAAGTCGAAAAAGCGTCATACTCACCGTTTTGGCAAGCTATTTTTTCAGCCTTATTTTCACCGATAAATCCAATCGGCTTATCGTTTATTATTTCAATATTTTCTATTTTGTCAAAAACCTTAGGCTCAAAATCATAAAGCGGAAAATATTTGACCTTTCGGCACGTTTCGCTCAAAAATTTTGCATCCTCCTCGGCTTCCTTGCCGTAAGCAATAACTCCGACATCCTTACCCTTGCAAAAATGAGCGTCGCAGGTTGCGCAGTAGCTTACTCCCTTGCCGACGAATCCATCCTCATTTTTAAGCGTTTTTGACTGAATAACGCCTGTTGCAAGTATCAATGAAGAACATTCAATCATTTCCTTGCCGACTTGAAGAGCAAAATACTTGCCCATAGAATAAACAGCATTCACCTTTTTATCCGTGATTTCTATATCAAGACTTTCAAGATGCTTTTTCATATCATTTTTAAGTTCGTTTCCCGTTACATTTGGCAAGCCGGTATAGTTTTTTATTGAATGAGCCTTTACCATTTTTTCGCTTAAATCTTTATTGCCGAAAAGGATAATATTTTTATTTCTTATCTTAGCGGTAATTGCGGCAGAAATGCCCGCAGGCCCCGTTCCGACAATTCCTATATCATATCTCATAAATTATAATATCTCCGATTTTTGTTATATTATTACTCGATTCATCTTAGTTATACACATTTTTCTGACAAATGTCAATATCCGCAATTATTTATTAATATATTAATCGACTAATAACTTAGCCTATTGACAAGGTAGGTTAAGAAATATATAATCTTATAAAATAATAAATTAAACATTTTTATTGGTGGTGCAGTTATGTTAAACCGTTTTTCAAGAACTGAATTATTGGTAGGAAATGAAGCTATGGAAAAGCTTAAAAATTCACGTGTGGCAGTTTTCGGCATCGGAGGTGTCGGAGGATACACTGTTGAAGCGTTAGTCAGAAGCGGCATCGGCACTATTGATATTATTGATGACGATAAGGTTTGCCCAACCAATATTAACAGGCAAATTATTGCCACAACAGACACGATAGGAAAATTCAAGGTTGACGTTGCAGAGGAAAGAATTAAATCAATCAATCCCGATTGTGTTGTATATAAGCACCAAACATTTTATTCAAGCGAAACGGCAGACGAATTTGATTTTTCAAAATATGATTATGTAGTTGATGCAATTGATACGATATCGGGCAAAATCGCACTTGTTATGCAGGCAAAGGAGCATAACACACCTATCATCTGCTCAATGGGTGCAGGAAATAAGATGGACCCAACCGCTTTTGAAGTATCGGATATTTACAAAACAAGCGTTGACCCGCTTGCAAGAGTTATGAGATATGAGCTTAAAAAGCGCAAGGTTCGCAAGCTCAAGGTAGTTTATTCAAAAGAAATTCCGATTAAGCCGATGGAGGATACGAAAAACAGCTGCAAACACCATTGCGTTTGCCCTCCGGGAACTGAGAGAAAATGCACTGCAAGAAGGCAGGTACCCGGCAGTAATGCATTTGTTCCGTCAACAGTCGGATTAATTATCGCAGGCGAGGTTATTAAGGACCTTATCAAAAAATAAATTGTTCAGGTAAGCATTATGAAAAAATACGAAGAAATAAGCATAAGTGAAATGCTTGAATTAAAAAGTGACGAATATGTTGTTATTGATATCAGAGACGAAATAGCATTTACTTACGGCACAATCAACGGGGCAGTTAACATTCCGCAAAATCAGCTTAAGGAAAGGCTTGATACTCTCCCAACGGATAAGCTTCTGATTATCTGCTGCAAAAGCGGAATTATCAGCGACCCCGTCGCAGAAAATTTAAGAGGGCACGGCTTTAATGCAGCTAATTTAAAAGAGGGCTACTACGGCTATATGCTTGCAAATCTTAAGAGCGGTAACGACAGAGCCAAGGATGTTGAAAGAAGCATAAACAAAAAATTCCACAAAGGAATTTGGAGCAAATTCACCTCCGCAATAAACGATTATCAGCTTGTTGAGGAAGGTGATAAAATTGCCGTTTGCATTTCAGGCGGCAAGGATTCTATGCTTATGGCAAAGCTTTTTCAAGAGCTTAAAAGGCACAACAAATTTCCGTTTGAGGTAGTATACCTTGTTATGGACCCCGGCTACAGCCCCGAAAACAGAGAAATCATTGAGAAAAATGCAAAGCTTTTAAATGTTCCGATAACAATTTTCGAGTCAAATATTTTTGAATCTGTACTCCACGTTGAAAAATCCCCCTGCTATCTCTGCGCAAGAATGAGAAGAGGTCATCTTTACAATAAAGCAAAGGAACTTGGTTGCAATAAAATCGCCCTCGGCCATCATTATGATGATGTTATAGAAACAATTTTAATGGGTATGCTCTACGGCGGTCAGGTGCAAACTATGATGCCTAAACTTCATTCAACAAACTTTGAGGGTATGGAGCTTATTCGCCCTATGTATCTTATCCGTGAAAACGAGATTAAACGCTGGAGAGATTATAACGATTTGCATTTCATTCAATGCGCCTGCAAGTTTACGGATACCTGCACCTCCTGCAATCCCGACAATGCGTCAAAAAGGCAGGAAATCAAAAATATGATTAAGCAAATGAGCAAAATCAATCCGCAGGTCGAAAGCAATATTTTTAAAAGCGTTGAAAATGTAAATCTTGATACCGTAATTGCTTTTAAAAAAGACGGAGTAAAACATAACTTCCTTGAAAAATACAAAAATAAAGAAAAAGAATAATTTTTCTATTGACTTTTTTATATAAATGTGATAATATTATTCAGCACTAAGCGATACGGCTGTATTAGTCAAACCGCTTTGAATAATATAGAGGTATAGTGTAACGGTAACACTCCGGACTCTGACTCCGTCATTTAAGGTTCGAATCCTTATACCTCTGCCAATACCTCGGAACATTCGTGTTCCGAGGCTTTTTTATGCCCGAATACTGCTTTTTACGGCGGTATTCGGGCATTTTTTCTTTGCCTTAAAATATCGTGAGAGTCTTTGAGAGATTCTGAGAGACAGCAAATTTCAAAATTCCAAATCCGTTTTGGTGCGATTTAGGGCATTTATGACTGAGACTTTTGAGAGACGTCGCTCAAATCAAAATCGTAACACGAATTGAAATGAGTAAAAAATTTGAGAGACATTTCAAAAAAAGAGGGCTTAAAGCAATAAAACTTTATGCCCTCACTTTAAGTTTGCCCTTTTATATTGTTTATCCATCAAAAATGCAAAGGTAGCCATCAAAAAACTAAAGCGGTCTGTAATAAACAGATCGCTTTTTTGCTTGCAATTCATATTAGGTCAAGTTAACATAACTTTAATTGGTTTTTCGTAGAACTATTACATCTACACATACTTATTTACAAAAGTATAATATCACATTTTTATCTATAGGTCAACTAGTATAAATGCTTTAGTTTTTTCAATCAAATTACAGTTAATTTATCCCAAAACAATTATGTGAAATTTATTCTTATTTTAGAGTGAAAGGAGTAAATCAAATGTCCAAATATGGAAGCAGTATTTATAAACGAAAAGACGGCAGATGGGAAGGTCGTTATGTTGTAGGATACAAGAATAATCGTTCAATTTATAAATCTGTTTATGCAAAAAGCGAAAATGAATTAGAAGAAAAAATGCAATGTATTTTAGTCAACAATATAGACAAACCTATTACATTTATAGAACTGATTTATTCTTGGTTATGTTATGGTAAAATTAAAAATAGAAAATCAACTCATGATAAATACAATTACATCATAGATAAACATATAAAAAATGAAATAGGCGAAACACGACTAAAAGATCTTACTTCTGTTCAAGTCAATCAATTTTTAAATAACAAATTAAAACATTATTCCTCGTCATATGTTAAAACAATGGCGATAATTATTAAGTCTGCAATTGATTATGGACATAAGGAGCGGTTAGATGAGTTGCCTAATATTCAAGTGAATATGCCATTTTCACCTAATAAAGAAGTCATTATTTTAGAACTTGATGAGCAACGACAATTAGAAACATACATCAAATATAACCAAAGTCTTACGGCATTAGGTGTAATGTTATCTCTTTATGCCGGACTAAGAATCGGTGAAGTGTGTGCTTTGAAATGGAATAATATTGATTTTAAAAATCATGTTATCACAGTAGATTCCACTATTATTCGAATTAAAAATGAAAATAATAAATGGATATATAAAATCGGACCACCTAAAACCACACATTCAAAACGAGTCATTCCGATTACAGATAATCTTTATCGGCTGCTAACAGCAGAATTTAGTAATAAAAAGTCACCATATATTGTTTCGAGTCAAGAAAGTTTTTTAAATATAAGAACTTTTGAATATAGGTATCACAAGTTATTGAAAGATGCAAATTTGTATCCACATCATTTTCATACATTCAGACATACTTTTGCAACACGATGCATTGAAAGCGGTGTCGATATCAAGACACTTAGTGAAATATTAGGTCACTCAAGCGTTTCATTTACCTTGAATACTTATGTGCATCCGTCTTTTCAAGAAAAATGCATTCAAATGGGAAAATTGAATAATTTGACGGGATAATATTCTCGTCATTATGGTCAAAATAAGCGAGCAATTTGTTTGTATAAACAGATTGCTCGCTTTATTCGTAGATGTAATAGTTCTACGAAAAAAACAAAGCTTTTTTTGCGATAAGCATAGGGTAACATTTTAATGATATCATGTAAATAGTATGCTAATAGAGTATAGATTCAATAAAATAAATTTGCTAATATGTTAGTGCCGAACATTACTATGTTACAAATAATTTTACGACCTCAAAATCAAATGCAATTTGGTTTTGCAATAAGAGATTCTAGTCTATTTTAGGAGTATCGTGTAATGATTAATAACAATAATGAAGCTAGTGTTGACTTTAATAATTACAACAAAAATATACAATTATATGATTATAATTTATGGGAGTTTGTGCATCGGTCCTTTGCTTTGGAGTTAATCTCGAAATCATATATAGATTTAAAAGACAGTGTATCAGAAAATAATAAAATGTTTTTTGAAACAGCTGTTATTCATATGATCAAAGAACTATTTCCTGATTTTATCACATGTGAAATTGAATCTAATATAAAGTGCAAGGTTAAAGTTGATACAAGACTTTTAGATCTTTTTACATATGAACAATATAGTAAATATGTAGAATCTAAAAACGAATATTATGGCGATATTTTTAGAAGTATGGGGCTGTTAACCTTAAAGAATGTCTTAGAATACCCAATCAACTTTGACGAAAAAAAGGTATTTTCACTTATAATTAAAACGGATGATACATCAAGAACGCTTGCTGAAAGTCTTATGCAATTTCTTATTTACCTAATTTCTAAAAATCATGCAAAAGGCGAGGTTTGTTTTAGGTGTGCAGACAATGAAAAAGGCGGACAAAGTTTTGGCAAATTTATAACTTTAATTTCATCAAACGTATTATATGGCAATGGTATTTATAGTGGCGAGTCAAATGTTTCAATGTTGATACACGAATTAAATAATATTGCTGAAAATAATTTTACCCTCTTGAAAGGAGAATACAAGTCTGTTTCTGATTATAATCAATTAAATAATAAGAAAATTCCGATTACTGTTGCAGTATTTTGTGATGTTTTAAATTTCTCTTATGCAAAAGCAAACGATGAACTTAATAAAGTACTAAAGAACGCTAAAAATTCTGCCATAAACACTATATTTTTGATGAAGTCAAACGAATCGAGTGACATTGAAAATATGGAAGGTCAAATTAATATTTCTTTTGAAAACAATCAAGCTTTTTTGATCGAAGACAGTATAAAAATCCCATTAGATATTTCTAATGCAAAATTTACAGATGAAGATTTTAAACTGATTGAAGAGCGAATGAATGCAATAGAAGAAATTAATACTGATTTTAAATCTCATTACGATATTGAAAATCTTCATCTATTTACACGAGACGCAACTAACGGATTAAGTATTCCTTTTGCTTTTGATCAAGATAACAATATTGTTGATTTAGAAATTGGCGATGCAACACCGCATGCGTTGCTTTCAGGTTCTACTGGTTCCGGTAAATCTGTTACATTGCATGCAATAATAAATCAAGTAATGATTAATTATCATCCTGCTGATGTTGAAATATGGGCCATTGACTATAAAGCTGTTGAATTTGGATATTACGTCAATAAAAGAACACCACATATTTCAGTTATCGGACAAGATAACTCAGAAGATTTCACTTTTGGCTTAATAGACTTAATCAAGGAAGAGTATGACAGAAGAAAAGATTTGTTCGTAAAGAATAATTGCAAAGATTTTAGATCTTATAGGAACAAGGTTGGTAGTCGTTCTCTTTCGAGAATACTTATAGTTGTTGATGAATTTCATAATATGACTCAGGCCATATCAAGTTATTCCGGGGAAAAAGACTATAAAAAAATACTTGAAAATTTGCTGTCAGAAATGCGTGCTATGGGTATGTCTTTTCTCTTTTGTTCTCAAACAATTGCTGCCGGACTTAATGGTCTGACAGAGAAAGGCAGAAATCAGATCGGATGCAGACTAAGCATGCGTCATGAAGATATTACTGAAATTAAAGAAACATTATCATTATCATTGTCCTCAGGTGTTGATTTCGAAAGTATAAAATATTTGCGACAAGGTGAACTTATATATAAAAAAATATCCAACAAACCTGGGACAGAGCCATACACATTACAACGAGTAAATGTATTATATACTGAACCGTACAGAGACGAAATCATTGATAGAATCAATGACTTTGTTGAAAAAGATTATGTTCCTCGTAAAGAGATAATTTGTAAGAACAGTAATCGTTATAATGTTACTGAAAAAAGTCAACATCCAATAAGCGGATTTATAGCAAACGGCATTACCGAAAATTATGAACTGTTAACAGTATTTCCTGGTGCACCTACATCATTAAAAGATAGCTTCTTTTTTCAACTTGATGAAGAAGTAGGAAATAATATTCTTCTTGTTGGAGAAGATGATTCAATGCGTGAGTCAATTATTATTCACAGTATTTTAGGAATGCTTATAGATGTTCAAAACAAAATTGTTGTATCAATTTTGGATACGAACGATGATGACAATCAAAGATTGTATAAACATCTCAAAAAGATCAAATCTAAAAGAATACAAGTTAATTATGGATACGATTCAGTTATGTCCTGTATAAACGAATTGAAAAAAATCACTCCATGCAAAAATGGACGTGTGATTTATTTTTGGTATGGTCTAAATAAACTTAAAAATCTTATTTTTATAAACTCACAAGAAGATAACGATTCAGAAAATACTTGCGATACTGTTTCAAATGTGACACCAAGTATAACTAACCCTTTGGATTTTCTTAACAGTGCTTTGTCTATGATAGAAGAATCAAGTGGTAATAGTTCTAATCAAAATTTCAAAGACAATTTTGATTATTCGGATTGTCAAAAAATTATAAAAAATCTTGAAGAATATGGTTCTGAAAACAACCTTTATTGCTTTACAATTTTTAATACTGTAAAGGGAATGATAAAATCCAAAATCATAAATGTAGATAATTACGATTTTAGAATCGGTTTAAAAATGTCTTCTGATGATTCTTACACTTTGTTTGGTAATACAGCATTTGTTTCAAAGACAAACGATACCACTGCCGTATTTTATTCAGGAAGCAAAAATGCAAGAACGATTAGACCATATCTTATTCCTAATGATGAGTTTTTTGACGACTATAACAAACGTTTGGAGGTATAAACAATGGCTTTTATTGAACGAAATCCAGAGGAAATGATCAGATTTGCTGATTCCGCAAAAAAATATGCTGCTTCTATGACCACTATCATTCGTGGCGTACAAGGCTCAGCAGCATACTACGAATCCGAGTTGGATGAAAATTGTCGTAAATGTATTGAAAAACTCAATTCCGATTGTGGCAAGTTTCTAACTCAGGTTGATGTTTATTATCAGTTAGCTAATCAAATTGAAAAGAAAGCTAAACAGCAAATGGACATCAAACCGAGATTTTAACTTAATTTGTTTGTTATAATTAATGAACACTTGAGCAGTGGTTTTGACTTAAGATTTGCTCTGTTCACTATTTTGAAAATTATATTGTAAAGGAATGTTATTTATGGGAAATAGATTTGATTTGGAAGCAGCACAAAGGTTAAGTGAGACTTTGCTTAAAACAGCCGATATAATGCAAACTGAGACAATAAGAGTTCAAGACAATTTTAAAGCATTAGGAGAAACTTTTCGAGATAAAGCTTATGAAGAGTTTCAAAATGAATTGAATTCTGCAGACAAATCGATATCAAATATTATTAATGATATTAGAGAACTTAATCAGTCTATATTAGATTATAAAAATCAAATGAGTGAATTACTATGAGTAAAGATGTTTTAGTTGATGTTGATATATTAAAAGATCATCCAAAAAGAATAAATGAACTTATTGAAAAAATTATTGAAGAAATTGAAAAATTGCGTTCAGAAGGATATGAATTATATACATTAACAACCCAAAAAGGAAAGAATTGTAGTGAACAAATAAATGTATTGAGTAATGAATACAGAACAATTAACCGAAGTGAGATGACAAATCGCAATGCTTCAACGAGCTACAATTTTAAAGATTCGCAAGAACAAGACTTTTATTCAGCTGAAGCAAAAAAGAAATATGAGATGTTAGAAAATAAAATGCAACGTTATACAAACTGCAAAGCTATTCTGGATGATTCTGCACAGCAAGTCGTGAATATAAAAAAAACAGTGGACGATTTAAAGCAAAAAAGCGAGAAGTGGAATAATATTTACACAATCACGATTGATTCCTTAATTGAATTGATGTAAGAGGATAAAAAAATGACAGATATAATAAAATTTGCAGAAACAAAAAATAATGAGTTGCTGATTGCTGCCGGAATGAAATTGAAAGATTCTTATGCAAAGTCACAAACATCGTTTAGTGATTTATTGTTAAATCATATGGGATGTATCCTTGGAATTGATAAATGCAAATACTTAGAAGCCAAGCAATATATATCAAGTCAATTGATAGAGTCAAATTTAGATAAAGCACTCTGCATGTTAGAGTCTTTGTCGGCAAAAGGATATATTGAGGCAACCGAATATTTAGCTAATAAATATTGTTCTACAGACCCAGCTTTGGCATTAGACTATTATTTGAAATGTTTACAAGCGGAAGATGTCGATCAAGGTGAAATAAATGAGAACATTGGATATCTTTACTTTTCTAGCGACACACTTGAAACAAAAAAAGCCTATCAATATTTAATAAAGGCAGCCGAAAAATATAATAGAAGCTTTTCGCAATATATATTAGGCTGTATGTTTTACAACGGAGATGGAGTTGAACAAGATTTAAATGTTTCATTTTCTTATTGTTTAAGTGCTGCTAATAATGGAGAGGAAAGAGCAGAATTTCTAATAGGAAAAAATTATATTTTTGCTGATGAATACCCTCTTGAACAAGATATAAGTTTAGGCCTGAAATATCTAAAAAGTGCAGCACAAAAAGGTAATTATAATGCTTTATATATTTTAGGGTTTATGCATTATGATGGGGACCTTGTTGAAAAGGATGTTATTGCGTCCGAGAATTATCTTAAGCAAGCAATACAAGGAAATATACCTGGGGCATATGCTTATTTGGGAAAAATTTATTTTGATCGTTCCGACTTTGAACAAGCAAAAAAATATTTTGAAATTGCACATAACGATTCTGGCACATTACTATGGTTAGAATATTTAGTAAAGATTTACAAGGATGGATTACTAGGCAATAAGGATACCCCAAAAGCGATTGCTTTAATTGAGGAAATGATTGAAAATAATGCATCAAATGCAGAAGACGTGAGATTCATTGCAGACAGTTATTATTATGGAAACGGTGTCGAAAAAAATATCGATAAGGCTGTAAAATACTATAGTATTTTAGAACATGAAAATCCTGAAATTCGATATATTCTCGGATGTATTGCTGCAGAGGGAGAATCCTCTTTGTTGTCGAGAAATGATTGCATATATTATTTGGAGTATGCCGGTAATCATGGGATACCAAAAGCCTTTTCTAATTTAGCTCAATTCTTTATTACTATTAACAATAAAGATCGAGCTCTTGATTATTTTAAGCGTAGTTTTAATTCCGGCAATTATGACGATGGAGTAATGGTTGGTAAAATATATGAAAACGGAACACCTAGTATAAATAAAAACATGAATGAAGCAGTTAATTGGTATAAATTAGCTGCCGATAAGGGGAGTTTAAGTGCAAAAGACGAACTGTCCCATATTAAATCTGGATTGTTTGGTTATAAAAGGATTTGATGCATTATGTTTTCAATTAGTGATGTGATATTAGAATTAAAAAAAGAGTATCAACTCTTACAAGAAAATTGGCAAGGAGAAACATCCAATATGTATTTAGAAAGAGTAATGAATAATTATATTACTTATGCTCAATCAATTGAAAAATGCATACAGGAAATAAATACTAACTTTGATCAAGTAAAAAACGAATTGCAGGATGAACAAGATTCGTTTTACACTCCACCGATAAAGAAAATCAAATAAAGTGATGCGATAACACTTAAACACAAGAAAGGAATTATTTATGAGTGAGAAAATGATGGTTAATCAAAATGTTTCAAATACTGAAACTAGTGCTGTTGATGATTCGGATTATACAATCGGAACAGTTCGCTTTGTAAATGTTAAAAACAAATTGCCAGAAAAATATGAAATTATGGTTGGTGACATAGCGGAGTTGATAGAGTCAAATCGAACCGCTGAGGCTATGCAATTAGCACAAGAATTAGTCGATAATAATATGTCAAATGAAGTAGCTTGGTTGTTTTATGCGAATGCAAAAGAGGCATGGGGAGATAAAGCATTGGCAAAGAAAGGGTTTGAACAAGCCCTCGCTATTAATCCTAGATTTGCATTGGCTTTAAATGATTTTGGTGCTTTTTGGCTTGGCAATGAAGATGCAGAGACCGCAATGGTTTATTTTGAGAAAGCTCTTGAATATGACCCTAAAAACACGCAATACATGAGAAATGTCGCTTACAATTTAATGTTTACCGACTCGTATGGTGCTGCTATTGAAAAATGCGAATATTTTATTAGCATTTCCGATGAAAAAACATATTTGGAAAATACATTAGGTGAAATTTACGTCCAATGTTGTAATGAATGTGTTTATAATGTGCCAATTGATACTACTGATCCATCAGCAGGCAGTGAACCAGGCTTTATCTATTTGAACGATATCAAAGAAGTCAGAAGAGATTGTCTTAAGGCTAAAAGCTTGCTTACATTAGATTCTTTTAAGGAAACCAAAGAAAAATGCGAAGCATTGTTAGCATTATGTGATGATAATGAATATAACACTTTTAGAGTCAATAAATGGCCGTATCTTATTTTTCATACATTAATTACATTTGTTATTTATGGAATTATTTCCGTGGTCACCTGGGGAATTGGTCTTCCATTCTTGATTATTGCTACATATGCAAATATTAAGGGCAATTTCTTTCCTATGTATATGATAAATTATGCTTGGTGTACCGGTACAGACGATCCGTTAAAATATAAAGAAGGCTCTTTAAGGGAAAGTATGGCTCAAGGTGCAGTAGATGGTTGGAGAAGTACTGGAGATAATTCTTTCGGTTCTGAATTAGCTTTAGGTTTTATTCAGAGCCGTATATGGTTTTTAAGAGAAAGATTCTCATTTTATAAACGCTTTATCCAATCTAAAAAGAATAAATAATTTAATGATTGGGCTTTTATTAAAAGGAGTCTATTATTATGGCAAGATGTCCAAAGTTAGAATATATCTCTGACACCGGTGGTTTCTTTTCAGAATGTGAGTATTATTGCAGGTTATGTGGAAAACATTTTTATTCTTCTGACTCAATGTTAAAATATACCTGTGATGCAGATTACGGTGAAGAATACATGCAATGTAGAGTGTATAGGGATTATTATCAGCACTATTAAAGTTTTAATTTAATATAATAAAAAGCAAATCCATTACAACGGTCTGTTGTGATGGATTTTAAATTTCCAAAGGAATTTTTATCGTATATATTGAAAAAATCACGGACTCGTGATATAATGTTTATATTCTATAATCGGGGAGAAGACATTAATGGCAGTTAGCTATAAAAAATTGTTTCACCTAATGATAGAAAAAGAAATTTCAAATGTTCAATTACAGCAGAAGGCTCGAGTTAGTGCAAATGTAATTACTCGCATGAAAAGAAATCAATATATTTCTTTAGAGAGCATTGAGTCCATTTGCAGTGCATTAAATTGTAATATAGATGAAATTTTAGAATTCATATCAGTAGACGAAAAGAAAGAACAGTAAAAAGTGAGAGGAGGATGACGATGATTGAACCTAATGTACACGATGCTTCAGGCCAACTATCTGGTTATCTATATCAAGTGCTTTCCGCCCTTCTCCTTCTACTAGAGTGCAAAAATCCTGACTCTCAACTTTGTATTGAGAAATTTGACGATGTTGCTTTTATGGAAAAAGACAACCCGCAAATAATGATTCAGATAAAACACCAACTTTATCGACAAGGAAGTCTCAGCGATACTAGCACTGATTATTGGAGAACAATAAAAAGCTGGTGTGATCACATAAAAAATAACGGAAACTTTGAAGATACAACTGATTTTGTTATTATTACAACAGCAAAAGCGCAAGATAACTCAATTGCATTTTATTTGAAAAATATGTTCTCTCGTGATTGGAAAAAAGCACTTGAGATTATGCGCCAAGTAGCGTGTTCAAATGCATCGAAAACCAACAAGAATTACTATGATGCTTTTAAGTCACTAGATGACAAGCAACAGGAAGATTTGGTTAAGCATATTTATGTATGTGATATGAGCCCTAATATAGGTGCAATAAAAGAAAGCATAATGCCGTATGTGCGTGTTATAACACTTCAGCCTTTTGAAGAGCGTGTATACGAAAAAATAGTAGGTTGGTGGATTATTTCTGCGATTCAATGTTTGATTTCTGAAGAACCAGTATTTATCAGTTACCGACAATTGCAGAAAAAGATGAACGATATTGGTGGTGAATACAAGGCAGATTCCCTCCCAATAGATGTTGATCCATATTACCAACCGACAGATCATGAATTAGATCAGTTGCCACCTGAAAACAGAATATTTATTGAACAGTTAGGCTTAATAGCTATTTCTAATAGTCGCTTAAAGCGTTGTATTAGAGATTATTATAACGCATACCGTCAAAGAAGTCAGTGGGTTAGAGAACAATTGCTGTTCATCAATGATTTGGAAAAATATGAAAACAGACTAGTTGATGAATGGAATAGATTGTTTTTAATAATGAAAGAAGATATGGAAGATTATGGCGATCAACTGACTGAAAATCAAAAGCAAATTGCGGGTAGAAAGTTATTTGGCGAAATTGAGAATTTATCATTGCCAATAAGAAGTAATGTTCCAGATCCATTTATTATGCGCGGTACATATCATGAACTTGCTAATCGACTTGCTGTTGGATGGCATGTCGATTTTATGGATCGCTTATGCAAACTATTAAGGGGGTGATAGCATGATACCGTGGAGTAAACGTACACCGGAAATAGCAAATTTATTGAATCCATCATTTTGCGCTATACTTTTATACTCAGCTACATTTGAGTATGAGAAGAAAGCAAAAAATAGTATGCCATTCCCCTTACTTTATTTAGTTTTACCTATCATATTGCATAAAAACACAAGAAATAGAGTTAATTCAAGAACTAATATGGTTGTATGGTTACAACGAAATCCGGATGTTTTAGTAGGGTTTGCCAATCGTGCCAAGAGCTTAATTGGCTTTACAAATGAAGCTATAGAATTTTTATTATTTCAAGGAAATTGTGAAATTATCAATGGTGGTCTATCAATAATAAAAACAGTTTCAAAATCAAAGATTGTCCAATATGCCGCTAATGATCAAGAAATTGCAGAATGTATTCAAAAAGCGGAACATATTGGACGGTGGTTTTATAATATGCATGCCGTAGAAAATACATATACTGCTTGGGGGGTGAAACCATAATGCAAATTAGTGCGATAATTCTATATGGTACAAATGGAAAAAGAAGAATTCTTCCATTTAATATCGGATCGGTAAATATCATTACAGGAAAATCAAAAACGGGAAAATCAGTGATTGGTGACATTATTGATTATTGCTTCGGCGGCTCATCTTGCAATATTGCAGAAGGCTTTGTAAGAGAGCATGTCGCCTGGTATGCCCTTCAACTGGTTCATAATGATGAATATCTTCTAATTGCCAGAGAAAATCCACCACATGGACAAGCTTCTACTAATAGCTGTTGTTACTTAATAGGAGCGAAAAATATTCCAAATGACTTGACAGATGCTACACCTATAGATAATAGCGGCTTAGAAAAAATGCTTTCGTCAAAATTAGGAATATCTGAAAATCTCTTTAATCCTCCTGAAAATCAAAGTCGTCTACCACTATCTGCAAATATACGCCACAGTCTATATTATTGCTTACAAAATCAAGATGAGATTGCATCACAAAAATTTTTATTTCATAGACAAGCGGAACCTTTTATGGCGCAAGCGATAAAAGACACTTTGCCATATTTCTTAGGGATAGTCAGCGAGAATGCTTTGGTTCTTGAATCGGAAAGAACACTGCTTAAACGAGAATCTACTGTTTTAAGAAAGAGTATTGATGAAGTAGAACAACTAAAAGGAAATGGCTTAGATAGAGCAACAGCTCTTCTTTCTGAAGCAAAAGAAATCGGCATCCTTCCAGAAGATATTCAAATTGATCTATCAGACTATGAAAGTGTACGAAATGCAATGAGTATTGCGTGCAATTGGGAACCAAATGATATATCTACAACTGGCATGGATAGAATATCCTTGCTTCAAAGTCAATTATCGCACACTCAAAATGAAATAGATCAAATCGGTATTGATGTTCGCAATACCGAGGAATTTCTGGGACAAGTAAGAGACTATAGCACTGAAGTTGAGCACCAAAAAAGTCGGCTGGAATCTATTGGGCTATTCGAGCAGATTGATTTTGATCCAACCCATTGCCCATTATGTTCAAAGACAATAGATTCACCTTTACCAGGTGCACAAGATATTAGAGATTCTATAGCAAGTTTATCACACCGATTAGAGTCTGTGTCCCATGATCGTCCAGCGCTTAGAGAACATTTGGATCAACTAAAAAATAAACGCCAAGATTTAATTAACCAATCACAAGCTCTTCAAGTACAAATAAACGCTATATACGATGAGAATAAAGAGGCGCTTCGCCTTAAGGATTTAAATGTGAGACGAGGACGAGTAGTTGGCAGGATCAGTTTGTGGCTTGAAAGCGTTGTTATCTCTGATAATATGGCTGACCGTAGGGCTAGGCTTGCAGAGATTGAGTCTAGAATAAGTGAAATCAACAGCATATTAGATATAAATGAG
>OGXW01000723.1_pt1 | contig 25015 bp, 24 predicted proteins | sample 1576341 | NCBI WGS metagenome assembly OGXW01 (sample SAMEA3541592, study PRJEB24748) | human gut metagenome | biome: human gut; feature: human-associated habitat; material: faeces | place: China | collected 2012
GTTTCATAGCGTCTACATTTTGTTGTGGTCCGAAATCCAGAGGAGTTGCTCCAAGAATATTAAGTGTATGAAAATATGTCCGTTCTGTCTCAGCAGATGAAGGACTTCCATCTCTGAAAAAGAATTTTTCTTCCGTGACCACAATTTCCGTCTTTCTGACAAAGCGTTCTGCAATTTCCGCCAATGCAAGTCCTGCCCCGTAGGTGTAATCATGCATTCCATTGGTCGGGACTGCAAAGGACGGAATCCCGGTTTCTGTCTGGATCACCTGTGCAATCGCAGGAAAATCGGTTCCGTTCATAAATGGAATCGGAGAACCTGCAAGTGCAATAAACTCAGGTTTCAGTTCTCTTGCCGCTTCTTCAATGTCATTGATAAATTTTGCATCGTTTCCCATGACTGCATCTATCTCGCTTAGGCCGGAGATATAGATCAGGCTGTCCTTGTCATACCAGCGGATCTCATCATGGGTATTGTATGTGGAATTGCATCCGGACGGATCGTGCATGACTACCATGCCGCCAAGCTCGTACAAAGCAGAGCATACACCGGAAACATCGGCTGTATAGACTGGTATGATCTTATATGACTGTCTCATATGCAGCTTTCGCACCCCCATCCTTTACGAACGATCAGATCCCTGGGATCTTTTTCTTTAAGAAAAGCTTCCGTCATCAGTTCCAGGGTTCTGCGGATTCCGTCAAAGCCCCAAAGTCCGCCGCCCTGTACCATATTGACGAAGTTTCGGCTTCCGGAAAACCAGGCTGCTTTCTGCCCGATGGCCAGTGTTCTGGTCTCTGAGTTTCGCGGAAGGACACGCATTTTGGCCTGGATCGTGGCACGTAATTCGAGGTCGGGATGATATGTTTTAAGCCAGTCAAAAGTAGCTTTTTCTTCCGGACTTATGCTGTCGAGATAGATGGCCGTCACCTGGAATCCATGCTCCAGAAGGATTTTTGCAAGGTCAAGTGGTCTTGGATGAAATAAATAATCCAGAACGATCGGTGTATCTCCTATAATCGTTTTTGTATGTCTGAAGGCATCTTCGCAGAGGATAATTTCACGTTCAAAAAATGCTTCGAGTTCATCGGATGAGCTGTTTTTTTCGATTCTCAGTGCATTGATCAGTCTTTGAATCTCTTCCTTAATTTCTTCATAATCGAAACTTCCAGGAAGATACAGATGTTGTCTTTTGAGACGTTCTGCCAGTATATCTGCACCGTATTTTGCCGGTGGATAGCAGGAAATCAGGAGTTCTCCCGTTCCAAGCTGCTGGTATTCTTCCCATGTTCTGCATCCCGGGAGTTCTTTTAAGGTATGTCCCGTGGTTCGCAGAATACGTCGGATATCGCTGTTTTCATCAAGTGCAAAGTCGCTTCCGATAAGGCTTACTGTCCCAGAGGCAGCCTTTTGTTCTGTGAGAGGATCATACATTGCTTTTCGTAGTTTCTGATCCGGTGTAACCCCATGTTTCTGCATGATAGGATCCATAAAGCAGTGTACAAAAACAACCTGTGGAAAGCGTGCTTCCAGTTCTTCATATACTCGGTCCAGATCACAGCCCAGAAAATGATGCAGACAGACTGTAAAAAGAAGTACTGCTTTTGGTTTCTGTTCCAGTTTATTCAGTACATCGGTCACGCCCTCTATCGTTACATCTTCCAGGTTTCCGTTCAAAAGATTTTCTTCTTCTATGATCACGAAGGAAAATCGTTCTGCCGCATTCATCTCAGCTGCTGTCAGAACCACTCCACGCATGCAGTTATCTGCACAGACATAAATCTGGATTGCCTCGGGCATCAGCATTCCGGTGTGTACAATGTTCCAGTTTCCATGTGCGGGTGAATTGAATTCCAGTCCGGCCGGAAAGGGCACGGGAAAGGATGCTTTGCTGATGGTTGTGACTGCGCCTTCCGGATTTATTTCACCGCCAACTCGTTTTAACATAGGGCATCCTTTCTGCAGAGGGTCAGAATCTGCTCTGCCAGTGTACGATATTCTTCTGCCATCTCACTGTCCGGATAGCATTCCATCAGGGTTTTTCCCTGTTCTTCTGCATCTGTGACCAGATTGCTGTGGGTGAGTTTTCCGATTATGGTGGTCTGGAAGTCTTCTGCAAGTTCCTGGACTTTTTCTTCTTCTCGTTTTACATTACGGCGGTTCAGGATGATTCCTCCAAGGGAGGCATAGCCACGGTTTTTGAAGTTCTGTACTGCCATTGCGATGTTGGCTCCGGCGTGGATCGCCATGTTTTCACCGGAAGTGATGATAAATACTTTGTCTGCATAGCCTTTTCGCATTGGCATGGAAAATCCGCCGCAGACAACATCTCCCAGGACATCGTAGAGGACAATGTCAGGCTTATAGATATCATAAGCTCCTGTTTCTTTGAGTTTTTCGAGGGCTGTGATAATGCCTCTGCCGGCACAGCCGAGTCCTGGTGTCGGTCCGCCTGCTTCAACGCAGATCACACCCTGATAGCCGACTGTGGTCATGTCTTCCAGGCGTAGGTTTTGTTTTTTGTCATTGTATAAGTCCAGTACAGTCCGCATTGTTTTTCCGTGACGGAGCTGGATGGTGGAGTCTGCTTTTGGGTCGCAGCCAATCTGCATAACGGTCAGGCCTTTTTCTGCAAGGGCTGCTGCTATGTTGGAAACGGTGGTGGATTTACCGATGCCGCCTTTGCCGTATACTGCAATTTTAATCATATTTAGCCTCCGTGCGTGTGATGACATTGGAATAGGCGGTTTTGGTTGATATGCCTTTGAGGCGGCCGATCTTGCCGGATAGTGCACTGATGATGTCCTGGGGTGCATCTATGGCTATGCTGATGATGCTGATTTTTTTTTCGCGATAGGGGATCCCCATTCGGCCGATGATGTGGTCGCGGGCATCGTAGATGAGCTGGTTGAGGCTTTCAATTGACTCGCTGTCTTCTACGATGATGGAGATTACCGCTACTCTTGTGTCCATAGCTGATCCTCCTTGTATTGGTTTGGGATGATGAGTTTCTTCTAATCTGAGATAGAATTCGACCCCTGCCCGGGATAGAATTTGGCTTCTGTCTGAGATAGAATTCGACCCCTGCCCGGGATGGAATTTGGCTTCTGTCTGGGATGGAATTTGGCTTCTGTCTGGGATGGAATTTGGCTTCTGTCTGAAATAGAATTCGACTCCTGCCCGGGATGGAATTTGGCTTCTGTCCGAGATAGAATTCGACTCCTGCCCGAGTAGAAAACTGGATTGAACTGACGGTAAACGGAGATTTCGTCGAGAGTTACGTGCTAGCTGCTGCCACCGAGTGCACTGTCTGAGGCGAAGCCGAGTTTGCGCGAATGGCAGCAAACAAGCGCACGTAACGAACAGAAATCGCAGTGTGTCAGAAAACCAGTTTTCTATCCCGGGCAGGTTAACTCGTTTTTCTACTCAGTAGGTTAATTCGATTTTCTGTTCGGGCAGGTTAATTCTGTTTTCTGCTCAGTCAGGAATATCCTCTGTAATCTGCTATATATCTGTATGATGCTTTGTATTAGCAGATACGTGGCAGTAGTTCTCCTCCTGGCTGTGGAAGAAGTGCCTGTGTTCCAATCTCGGTAGTCATGACTACCTTACCTGGCTGATCGGCGGTGACTTCTCCGATAATGGCTGTATCTTTGGAGTAAGGGCACTGGCGAAGGGTCTCGACAATTTTTTCTGCCTCGGATTTTGGTGCCATGATCACCATTCGTCCCTCGCATGCCAGATAAAGGGGTTCGAGTCCGAGCATTCCGCAGACGCCCTTAACTTCCGGTGCGACCGGAACAGCGGCTGCATCAAGACGGATTCCTACATTACTCTGTCCGGCAATTTCATAAAGGACAGTTCCCACACCGCCGCGGGTAGCATCACGGATCACATGGAGGTTATGGGTGGTATTCATCACTGCCTCTACTGTATTCCAGAGTGGTGCGCAGTCGCTTGTGACGTCAGCTTCGATGCCAAAATCTTCTCTTGCAAGAAGAATAGTGCATCCATGTCTTCCCACATCGCCGGTCACAATGATCGCATCTCCAGGCTGTGCCAGTGTTCCGCCAACCCTGACTCCTTCTTCGATCTGTCCCATTCCTGTAGTAGTAATAAAGACACCATCTACCTGACCTTTTCCGGCTACTTTAGTATCTCCGGACACGATATGTACGCCGGCCTCCGATGCTGTTTTTTCCATAGCCGCTGCGATTTCTTCCAGTTTTTCCATTGGAAATCCTTCTTCAATGACAAACGCGCAGGTCAGGTACAGAGGTTTTGCCCCCATGCATGCAAGATCATTGACTGTGCCGCAGATAGAAAGTTTTCCGATATTTCCTCCCGGGAAGAATGCCGGTGAGACGATAAATCCATCCGTAGAAACTGCCATTTTTCCTGCTGGTGGAGTCAATACTGCTGCATCGTCTGCAGTCAGATCCGGATTGGCAAAGTGTGCCGCAAAGATCCGGTCGATCAGTTCAGAGGTCTGACGGCCTCCTGCTCCATGCGCCATTGTTACTGTTTTATCTTTTAAAGTGCTCATAAGATTATCCTCTTTTCTATCATATCTTTCAACATAGTTATGCCCTGTTTTACTGATTGACCCGACAATTATTTACAATCTCCATACGCATAATAAGCGGAACAGGCACCTTCGTTAGAAACCATACAGGCTCCTATTGGATGCTGCGGGGTACATCCCTTTCCGAACACTTTACAGTCGGATGGCTTACATTTTCCCTGCAGGACATCGCCGCATCTGCATGCCGGATTGGCTTTTCCCTGGATCGGTGGAATGGCATATTTTTTTCTTGCATCAAACATACTCCACGCTTCTTTGAGCTGAACGCCTGACTTTGGAATTACTCCAAGGCCTCTCCATTCGCTGTCGCAGGCTTTGGTCATTTCGTCTGTGAGCTGCTGTGCTTCTCTGCTTCCTTCCGGCTTTACCACCCTTGGATAACAGTTTACAAAGAATGGTTTTCCTTCCTGAAATTTCACCAGTGAAACAGCCAGGGCCGTGAGGAGTTCTTTCGCTGTAAATCCGGCAACTACTCCACTTACTCCCTCATTTACCAGGTCTTCACAGAGTTCTGTTCCTGTAATGGCATTGACATGTCCCGGATATAGAAAGACATCCGCACTTCCTTTCAGTGCTTCATAAGCCTGGGGCATAGTCTTGTTTGCCATCAGAAGCGAATAATTAGAAAGACCATCTTTCTTTGCCTGTTTCACAGAAAGACACTCTGCCGGAGTCGTGGTTTCAAAGCCGACGGAGAGGAAAACAACCTGTTCTTTTGGATGTTCCAGCGCATATTTTTCGGCATCTGCCGGAGAATAGGCAATGCGGATTTTGGCTCCTTTTTCTCTTGCTCCTGCAAGGCTCATCTTTGTCCCCGGCACGCGTACCAGATCGCCAAATGTGCAGATCGTCACGCCTTTTTCCAGTGCAAGCCACACTGCCTCATCGATAAAGCCAACCGGTGTCACACAGACCGGACATCCCGGTCCTGAGATCAGTTCCACCTGCGGCGGCAGAAGCTTACGGATTCCCAGGCGAAAAATTTCATGTGTATGTGTTCCGCAGACTTCCATGATACGGACTGCCGGTCCGTCGTAATTCTCTATGATCTCTCTCGCTGTTCTTTTTTTCTCTTCTCCCATTACAGCAATTCCTCCATCAGCTGATCAGTTTCATCCTCATCTTCATCTGTGATCTTTGCGATTGCCACACCTGCATGAACCATCACATAATCGCCCGGTTCCAGATCCTCAAGAAGCTGGGCAGAAACCTCTCTCTTGGCTCCGCCGGCATCTACAACTGCTGTTCCTTCACTGATTTTTACTACCTTTGCTGATAATCCTACACACATGTTAAATACCTCCCTGATTCTGTATACAAACAAGTCCCACTCTCTGCCTTTCGCAGCTGAAGCAGAGAACTTACCTGCTTTGGTCAAATGGTCATTTGTCCCGTGATTTTCCTTCAAGATATGTCATCGCATACACGGCCTGTCCAAGTGCGATTCCACCGTCATTTGGCGGAATAAGCTGGTGTTTCAGAACCTCAAATTCCCTGTCTCTCAGCATATGATCCGTAAGCTCCAGAAGCAGTCGGTTCTGGAAAACACCGCCGCTCAAGGCAGCCTTATTGCAGCCTCTCTTCTCCCTGATCCGCACACAGATTTCTGTGATCTGACAGGCAAGTTCTTCATGGAAAAGATATGCCAGTCTTCCCGGCTCTTCACCCTTTAACCTCTGATCCAAAATGGTTCTGATCAGTCCTTCTGTGTTGAGAAGCATCCTGCCCTCTGTATCTGTTACTCTGTCGTCTTTTCTCTTCTGATATTGCATTTCCTGCATATCAACTTGCATGGCATCCAATAAAAGTTTTTCATTTTCCTGTATTTCAGGCAGTTTTTTTGCTCTGTATTCTTCCGCGGCAAATTCCAGAGCCATAGAGGCCTCCCCCTCAAAGGTAGATTTCCTGCGGATTCCAAGTATCGCACTTACTCCGTCAAAGAGTCTGCCTGCACTGGTGGATATCACTGTATTGATTCTGCGGTCTGCCATGGTAAACTGTACGTTCGCTTCCTGTTTCGTACAAAGTTCCAGCTTTTCTATGATCTCAGCCGCTTTTTTCCTGTCACCCATCAGACCATAGATCAGAGATACCGCAATCCTCCAGCCTTCTTTGGAAGAAGCATCTCCACCAGGCTGAAGAAATGGCATCACGCTTCCCAGTCGCTCAAATCCATTCCTGTCTGACAGAAGGATTTCTCCTCCCCAGATTGTTCCGTCAGTTCCATATCCGGTGCCGTCAAAAGATACTCCGATCACCTGATCTGCACAGTCATTCTCTGCCATACAGGACAGAATGTGTGCATAGTGATGCTGCACTTTGAGCACCGGAAGTCCCAGTTCTTCTGCGACCATCACTGAATTATACCGCGGGTGCATGTCACAGCAGACAATCTCCGGCTCCACCTCCAGAAGTGTTTCCAGCCGCCCGATGGTTTCTCTGAGTGCTTTGACTGTACGCAGATCTTCCAGATCTCCCACATAAGGTGATGAATAAAAGCGGTTATCCACCCCAATACAAAAGGAATTCTTGAGTTCTCCACCGATCGCCAGCACCTGCCCCCGATATGGCGTGGAAACCATAAATGGAAGTGGTGCATATCCTCTTGAACGACGGATCATATATGGTTTATTTTCATAAAAATCCATCACGGAATCATCTGCACGGATACGGATCTTACGGTCATGAGACAACATACAGTCACAAAAACCAGAAAGCTCCGCCTCTGCCTCCCGATCATCACGGCAGATCGGTGCACCGGAGGTGTTTCCACTGGTCATCACCAGAAATTCCGGCATTTCAATTCCATCATCATACTGAAAAAGCAGAAGCTGTACCGGTGCATACGGCAGCATCACGCCAACCTTTGGATTACCCGGTGCCACAGACGGACAAAGGATTTCTGCATCTTTTCTTTTGTTCAGAAGCAGGATCGGTTTCTGGTGTCCATCCAGGGTCCCGGCCTGTTCTTTTGTCACTTCGCATTCTTTTGTAACTGCTTCCAGATTCTTTGCCATCACCGCAAATGGCTTCATCGGCCTTCGTTTCAGCTGGCGAAGCCGACTGACTGCTGCTTCATTGGAAGCATCACAGCAGAGATGAAAACCTCCGATTCCCTTGATTGCAGCAATCCCGCCTTCTGCGATTGTTTTTCTGGTATAAATGATTGCCTCTCTGCCCCGCTCATCTCGTCCGATCAGGTATACTTCCGGACCACATTCATTACAGCATACCGGCTGTGCATCGTATCTTCTGGTATTCGGATCATAGTATTCTTCCGCACAGTCCGGACACATCGGAAATTCTTTCATGCTGGTCCGTTCTCTGTCATACGGAAGCGAATCCAGAATCGTAAGTCTCGGTCCACAGCAGGTACAATTGATAAAAGGATGAAGATATCTTCGATTCTTCGGATCAAACATCTCTTCCTTACATTCCTCACAAATTGCAATATCCGGCGAGACAAAAATCTCTCCCTTTGTCTTTTCACTTTCGATAATGTCAAACTGTGCATAACTCTCCGGATTTTTTACGTTTTCCACATTTATCTTCAAGATCGCCGCCCGTTTCGGTGGACGATTCCGGATATCTGAGAGAAAACCCTCCACCGCTTCCTTTGATCCCTGTGCATAGATTTCTACATAAGGACCTTTGTTGCAGACATTTCCGCGAACCTTCCTCTCTGCTGCATGGCGGCTGACTGTAGGCCGGAATCCTACCCCCTGCACAATCCCGTAAACACGGATCCGTCTGGTGATCTCACTTATCATATGCTCACTCCCACCTGATATATTTTTACCTTCCGATCAGTTTTCCGGAAACTGCAAAATGTCTCATATTCACAAACATTCCATCAAAATCCGCTGTCATCTGCTTCATACATTCATCTGCAAAAATAATATCAAAATCTCCATTTCGCACCAGTTCTATATAGTCCTCCTCATCTCGAAGTGCTGTATCTTTCTCCTTTTGAAGTTCCTTTTTCATCATGAACCAGCCTGCCGTCTGAACACTTCCTGCCCCTCTGTTCTGCAGTTCCCTGCGGACAGAATCTGCGATCACCTGCTGATGTACAACCAGAATTTTCTTATTCGTATAATCAATCTCCGGAAGCAGTTCCTCCACCAGAGGATAATCGATCTCATACGGAGTTCCGAAGGTTTTTTCCAGATATTGTGCTGTCGTGATCGCGGCCGGAGAGACAACGATATTTTTACTCACTGAGGAGGCTTTTTTTACCTCTTCAAGACCGTCCCCCATACAATAACAGACTGCCTGCATATCCTGTTTCTGACGGAACAGGTCACGTATTTTATCTGCTGCTGCAAGATCACTTACATCCTGTGGTGTCATTCCGAGAATCCCAACCCTCTTCTCATCCACGGGATATTTCTGTACCACAAAGGTCTTAAAAAGCTCCAAAAAAGCCTTCTCCTCACCTTTGTCATAAAGCTCCATTCCATCTGTATCTACAGTAAGAACCGGAAGGTTTATCTTCCTTTCTGTCATGCGTTTAAGTGCAAGATAATCGGTTGCGATCACTGCCGGAACCGGTGTCCCGATCACTGCTGCAAACGTTGCATCTACTTTCTGTGCAACATCCGCAAGCTTCGCAACCAGACGGTCATCTCTGCCCAGAATGGCATCCATATCCCGAAGTCCTGCACTGAAAATAGCACTTTTCTGTTCAAACCACCGCGGCTCATCAAAGCCGCAGACATTACCGGTGCATCCTCCGGCATCACAGATCACCACAATGCCTCCCAATTCAAAAAGCACTGATACTGCACCTGACTGATCCGGTGCAAATGGTGTCAGATATTTACGAAGTCCTCTCATTGTATCCCCCCATTATTAAATCATTTCGAACAAGTCCCCGCAGAACAATCTTTACTGTTCCCGGAAGTTTATAATACGCTATGAAGCAAAAAGACTCCTCCACCGTCAGGGTAGAGAAGTCCTCTAAAAATCATGATAACAACTATTCCTGCTCGGATCTGTATTGACCTGTCCGGTCCTGTACATTAATCTTTCCTCGCCATCAGAGTCTGTTCTTTAGTATTTATAAAATTTGAACGTATCTGTGAATTTGCATTCAGGTAGAACAAGTCATCCTGTCTGCTGATACGTCTATTTTACTCCACAATGCAGCAGTCAGTCAACGCTAACAGCCATGAAATAACTCTTCTATTATTGCAATTATTATAACTACTGTAACGGTTCTCGGGTAATACAAGTTATTGTTCACTCCGTTCACAGTTATCAATACATTACTGTTCACAGCAACTTGGGCAAAATTGTTGTATGACATTGACAAATTCGGTTATACTATATATTATACATATAGTAACCAATTTGGTTACTATATAATATTAACTAACCAAATTGGTTATAGGAGAATATATATGTCTACATCTATAAAAGAACTGAGAAAATCTACCGGATTGTCACAACGAGAATTTTCTTCAATGTACAGCATTCCTCTCAGTACTCTAAGAAAATGGGAGCAGGGTGAATCCTCACCAGCCCCCTATGTATTAACTTTACTTGCAAGAACACTGCCAGACACAAACTCTTCTCTAAAAGAAATAAGAACCAAAGATGGGCGTGTATTTTATTGCGACTTTAATCAGAAAATGGTATCCGATGTATATGGCAATAAAATTCTGGTTCAGGAAAATTTTTCCGAAGTGAAAGAGCAGAACCTCGGTCTCTATCTTTCTGATTTATTTGAAGGATTTTATGCCATCAGAGATAAATTCAATAGAGATTGTAAATACGACAAAGAAGACGATATTCTATGGAGTTAATAAGAAATGAGGTAACTGCTGCATGTCCAAAATATCAAAAGAATATTTTTTAATGCATAAAAATATAAAAGTATGCCTGATGGAAATATCTGATGAAGGTATTTTGGGCAACATCAGATATAATGAAAATGCTGCTGCACATTTTCCATTAGGCGGACAGATGAATAATATGAAATTTCATGAATGGTGGAGAGACCGTGCGATTCCCAGGACTCGTCATGGAACAAAAAATGCCCTGCAAAAACTCGGGTATACTTCCACCAGCAGTGCTCTGCTCAATAATCTGGCTTTAAGCTTATCTGACTGCTATTGGATCCTTCCCAGAGGAGAAACGTTAACATGGGAAGATACTAATTTATTTACAAATGATTTTGTAGACTCTTTTGGTGAAATCACGATGAATCGCGATGCAATCATTGACATCCGAAAAGAAATAAAATTCAATTGTGCAACTTCCCAGGGTGAATTACAAAAAAAATGGTGCATTGCCGCAGATGGAAGACGATATATGATCAAAGGAAATTATGGACAATCCTATCAGCAAAGCTTAAATGAAATATTTGCCTCAAAACTGCATGCTCAACAGGATTGGAAAGAATACACCCCATACTCTTTGGTCAGAGTACAGGTTGATGGCAACAGGGAAGGTCTAGGATGTATGTGCTACGATTTCTGCAGTGAAAATATTGAATGTATCAGTGCATGGGAGTTGCTTCAGACCATCAAAACACGACAAAACGAATCTTTATATTATCCGTTAAAAAAAGTTTGCCTCAGTCTTGGAATGTCTGAACAATATTTTTCAGATTTCATGGATTATCAGATTATGACAGACTATCTGATGAGCAATACAGATCGACATATGAATAATATTGCCGTTATGAGAAATCCCGATACTCTGGAAATTCTCGGATTTGCGCCAATATATGATTCAGGAAATTCTATGTTTTATAATATTCCATATCAGCAATTAGGTACCTTGCAAATCGAAGAAATAAAAACACATTCTTTTATTGAAAAAGAAAGTAAACTTTTACAATATGTTCAAAACAGAGATATCGTCAACCTTGATAAAGCTGAAATGGACTTTTCTTTATACGAAAAAGATGTGTTGGAAAATCACATCAGAATTCCACAGCTCAAAGGATTATACGAAAAAAAAAGAGAGAATCTCAGAGCATTCCAAAAAGGAACCGACATATGGAAAAACCGGAGGCATTATTTTTGATCTGCCTCCGGTTTTTCCATATGTCAGATGCGAATATTCATATCGCATTATTCTCTCATATATTACTCTCTTTTACACCCCTACTCCAGATCCAGTTTCTCCAGACTTTCCAGTCGGGACTGATATTTTGAATCGGATGCTTCCTCAAATGCCGCTTCTTTTTTCATCTTATCCAGAGCTGCAGAAGCTTTTTTGATGGTCTGAATCGTACCGGCTCCGGCTACACAGCCGCCCGGACAGGCCATTCCCTCCAGAAGATAGCCATTGTACTTGCCAAGCTTGGCCATCTGGAGCATTTTTTTGCAGTTCTGAAGCCCCTCTGCATTCACAACCTTCACTTCACGGTCAGGATCAATTCGCTTTACAGCATGAACAACTGCCTGTGCCACACCACCGCTTACTGCAAATCCACGACCATCCGCACTTGCACGGAAAAGAGGTTCTCCTTTCGGAACATCCTTCCAGTCCACGCCTTTTGCATCGAACATTCCCGCAACCTCCTCAAAGGTCAGCACAAAATCCACATAACTGCGGATTGTCTTTCGGCTTGCCTCCAGCTTCTTGGCTGCACATGGTCCCACAAAAACGATCTTGCAGTCAGGCTCTTTCTGTTTGATCAGTCTCGCGGTCAGAACCATCGGAGTCAGGGCCATGGATATGCATTTCGCCTGCTCCGGGAAAAGCTTCTTCGCCATCATGGACCAGGACGGACAACAGGATGTTGCCATAAACGGAAGCTCCTCCGGAACCTCTTTCAGGAAATCCTTGGCCTCCTCAATCGTACAGAGATCCGCTCCGATCGCTACTTCTCTGACATCCGTAAATCCAAGTGCCTGGAAAGCACCACGGATCTTCATGTTTTCCAGACCTTCAAACTGACCTGCGATCGCCGGTGCAAGGATTGCATAAACCGGAGTCTCACTCTTGATCGCCATGATCGTCTGGAAAATCTGTCCCTTATCAACGATCGCACTGAACGGACAGCTTACCAGACACTGTCCGCAGGATACGCATTTATCCTGGTCGATTTCTGCTCTTCCATACTCATCAGATCCAATCGCATTCATTCCGCAGGCTTTTGTGCATGGACGTTCCTGCTTGATGATCGCATTATATGGACAGGCTTCTATACATTTCCCACACTTGATGCACAGGGACTCATCAATATGTGAATGACCGTTTTCCATGTATACGGCTTTCTTCGGACAGACCTCAACACAAGGATGTTCCAGACAGCCCTGGCATCCTTCTGTGACCATTACCTTCTTTTCCGCACAGGCATTACATGCAAACTTGATCACATTGATAAGCGGCGGCTCATAGTATTTCTCTTCGATCACACTCGCCTCCACACCCCTGGAAAGCGGTGCATGCTCTGTGACCGGTCTTAATGACATTCCCATTGCCACACGGAGTCTCTCTCCCACTACTGCTCTTTCCAGAAAAATACTGTCACGGTAAGAAGCGACCTCTCCCGGAATGATCTTGAACGGAAGTTCCTCAATCATCTTCGGATCGTCGCCCTCATATGCCATTCTGGCAATCTCTGTAAAAATTTTGTGTCTGATTTCTGTTTTGGATGAATACAGTCCTCTCATCATTACCTCCTGATTTTTTATGACATAACTATTTACCGCGATCATAGCTATAGTGTTTGGCATTATTGTTCCCTCTTAAGAAGATAATATCATTAAGTAAATCGAAACTCAACAAAGTATCTCAAAAGAAACAATTTTAAAACTTCCAACTGGAGAAATAGAACAGATTCTGATAAAATAATCATATCAAGGAGATTAGGGAGGTTATGAGTAGCAAGAATGCAACTCACGGTTATTCAACGCATCCCTTAAGAGCCTCAAATAGCCGTCGAACTCCCGCAAATCCATAAGGCTGTTCATCCTGGTTCCACATCAGCCCCGGACAGTCCTGATGATAATAAAGGGCATCTTTTCCTATCGTGATATTCACTCCACTCTGCGCCGGATCATAGTAGATCATGGTCGGTTCCATATTGGAAAACACTCTCGTATCAGGGCTCAAAATTGTCAGCTGTTTCATATATACAAAGTTTTCCACCGTGATCGTTCCATAGATCTCCGGAACCTTAAATCCATACTTCAGAAGTGCCAGCGCCAGTTCAAACGGATCTCCGTTCATACATTCTCCGACGGCAAAGGATGCATCCGGACATACTTTACGGAAATCTTCTACCGCCTGCTCGGCTGTCCTTCGATATTCCTCTGTATCAAACTTCACTCCAAGTACTGACGCCAGTGCCTGATACTGATTTTGTATCTTGTCTGTCTGATACAGCCGCCGAAGTTCAATGAACGGAATATTTAATCTGTCATTAAAATCCTCTGCTGCGAAGCGTGATTCCTGGTGAAGCACCAAGTTAAAATTCGCCTCCGACATGGTCTTGTATTCTTCAAAATCTCTGCATCTGGATATCTCATGGATTGTCTTAATCCCCGCGCCATGAAGCAGTTCATACAGCTCACAGTCGGCCACAAGCGGCGAAAAAAATCCCAGGAGATTGACCACATTTCCTTTCTTTTTTGCCGGTTCAAGAAGGGAATATAAGGACTGTCTTACATGTACCATCGGCGGTTTTCTTCCCTCTCTGGTCAGTGCATACATATAACACGGACGCACCGGAAGTCCTGTTTTTTCCTCAGCCTTACGGCAGACACGCTCCATATCCGTACCGAGAAGTGCATCCACACAGGTGATACAGATCATCACAACAGAGGGCTTCTTCTCAAGACCTTCACAGATTTCTGCTACTGCTTTGGGGATCTTTTTGAGATGACGGCCTGTCACAATATCTGTCTCATCCATCATCAGATAAAAGAAACGGTTGTCATATTCACGCATGGAACTGATCAATGATGTATTTCGCCCGCAGCAGCCCGGTGCCACGATCAGCATGATCGAGTCCGGAACAGCAAGTCCGGCTCTCTTCACACCGAATCCTTCTGCTCCCGGAGAGTTGAAGGCAAGGGTTGCCGGAGAGCTGTAGATCAGATGCATATTGGATTTAAACTGATCCGGGATATTGTCTTTTCCACGCTCATTCAGTTCTTTTACTGTACAATAATAGGCTCTGCTCATTCTTCTTCCTCAGCTTTCAAAAGCATTTCTGCCAGGTCAAAAAACCTCCTGCTGATCTCGGACCCTGAATCTCCCTCGATCACTGTTTTGCCCTGGTCTTCCCAGCGGATGATCTCGTCGCTTCTCGGTATCTCCCCTACGATCGGGATGCTGGCCTTCTTTGCAAATGCCTGTACTTTTTCTGTTTCATTTTCGACATTTCGATGATTCAGTACGATACCGAAAATCCTTGCATAGCTTCTGTCTTCAAAGTTCCGCACCGCGCTGGAAATGTTGTTTGCCGCATACAGGGCCATCTTTTCTCCTGAGGTCACGATGAGGACTTTTTCCGCATAACCCTCACGGATCGGGGCTGCAAATCCACCGCAGACCACATCCCCCAGCACGTCGTAGAGTACGACATCCGGCTTATAGGTTTCGAATAATCGCAGGTCCTCTAGCAACTGAAAAGTTGCTATGATCCCTCTTCCCGCACAGCCAAGTCCGGGAGTCGGACCTCCTGTCTCGATACAGAGAACACCGCCGAATCCCTCTCTGGAAATCTCCTCCAGTGTCTCCGGTTCCTCATCTTCTTCCCGCATATAATTCATTACCGGGCGAAGCGGTTCTCCGCCAAGCAGGTTGATCGTGGAATCTGCCTTCGGGTCACAGCCGATCTGGATAACCTTCTTGCCCATGGACGCAAAAGCCGCTGCCAGGTTGGAAGTCACCGTTGATTTTCCGATACCGCCCTTTCCGTAGATTGCTACTTTCAGCATTTGTAAACTCCTCCCCATATGTCAAAACAGCCTCTGAATATTGGCCGCTCGAATTGTGTGTATTATCTTTTATAACAATCCCGCAAACAACCGCATGAACAGCTGTCCCAGGCGCAGATATGCACTGCGTCCCACGCGGTATTTCTCAGTGACCTCACGACACTCTTTCATCGTTGCCTCCAGATCATTCCGGATATCCAGAATCGCATCACAGTCTGTCATAAAGCACCCGTTTTCAAAATGATGATACAGGCTTCGATAATCCAGATTGATGGTTCCGCAGGTCGCCATACAGTCATCTGCAACGCTCATCTTGGCGTGACAGAATCCCGGTGTCCATTCATAAATGCGGACTCCGTCCTTGACCAGTCCGTGATAGAAGGATCGTGTTACATTGTAGATTGGCTTTTTGTCCGGAATACCCGGAGTAATGATCCTGACATCTACGCCACGCTTGGCTGCAAGTGTCAGTGCATGTGTCATTTCATCTGTAATGATCAGATACGGAGTCATAAACCAGCAGTATTTTTCCGCCTTATTCACCATGTTGATATAAACTTCCTCTCCCACCTGTTCGTTATCCAGAGGACTGTCGGCATATGGCTGTATAAATCCGTTCTGCTGTGCCTCATATGGATATTTCGGGAGAAATTGTTCAAAATCCGTATCATTTTCATCTTTGTCACTGACTGCATTCCACATCTCAAGGAAAGTCACTGTCAGGGAACGTACCGCATCACCCTCCAGACGAATGCCCGTATCCTTCCACTGTCCGTAAGGGTGTGTCAGATTGAAATATTCATTCGCAAGGTTATATCCACCTGTAAATCCGACTTTACCGTCGATCACGGTAATCTTTCGGTGGTCACGGTTGTTCAGAAACAGATTCAGACCTGGCATAAACGGATTAAATACACGACAGCGGATTCCGACTGCTTCCATCTTTTTGGTAAAATCTGTATTAATAAAACCAATCGAACCCATATCGTCATAGAATACCCTGACCTCCACGCCTGCCTTTACACGGTCTTCCAGCACCTGCTGGATCCGGTGCCAGGCCTCGGCATCCTCAATTGCATGGTATTCCATAAAGATAAACTGCTCCGCTTTTGCCAGATCCTGAAGCTGTGCTTCCAGTCCCTTTGCCGCCTCATCAAAATAGGTCACATCTGTATTCTGATACACCGGATACGCAGCATTTCTGTGGATATAGGAAGAAATATTTCCGGCTCTTGGAATTTTCTGCTGCAGTTTTTCCTGAATCTTTCTGTTCTCCGGGAGCAGAGGCAGAAGCTGTTCGTCGATTTTCTGATAACGCCTCCTCATCTTTTCGGTACCACCGTTCAGACCGACCAGAAGATACAATCCAAGTCCCATGATCGGGAACATGAGGATCAGAAGAATCCATGGCACTTTGATCGTCGAGGTAACCGGTGATGCATACATATTCAAAATAACGATCACGCCCACAACTCTCGTGAGAAGATTGACTGCCTCTGCATATCTGTTGAGTTTTGTAAACATTAAAATAATAAATATTACTTCCAGCAGGATACATATTACCGAAAAAACAAGCCTGGTGACTCCATTCTTCGTCTTTGCCCTGCCTTCTACCGTAGTAGATTTCATAAAATCCCACTCCTTCTTTCCTGCGTCCAGATTGAACCTGCAGTATGATAGTGAAACACATCATAGCACTTTATGTCGAATCCGTAAATACATCTTTTGCACTGCAAGCCGAAAAAGGGAGCGATGCTCCTGTCAACATCGCTCCCTGTAATTACTCTTTTACACTCAGACGCACCAGTGCTCTCTGAAGCTTTGCTGATGCCATCTTGTATTCCTGGTCGGTGAGACCGCCCTTGGCGATCATCTCCTCGGCCCGTTTTCTGGCTGCCAGTGCACGTTCCTCATTGATATCTTCTTTCCACTCCCAGGTGGTTGCAAGAAGACGACAGGTTCCGTTCATCACAGAAAGCATCCCGCCGATGCAGGCTGCAGTCCTTCTGGTCCCGTCCTCCATAACTACACTGGCTTCACCCATGCCAAGAGCGGTACAGAAGTTGCAGTGTCTTGCAAGAATGGCGATATCTCCGCCGATGCTTCTGCAGACCACCCGCTCCACGCTGCCCTCAAAAAGCAGTCCGTCCGGTGTTCCGATCCGTAAAGGGAAGGTACTCATAAGCCACCTCCTTTACTGTTTCTTGGCTTTTTCAAATACTTCATCGATGGTTCCTGCAAACAGGAAGTAGCTCTCCGGGATGTCATCGCATTCGCCGTCAAGGATCATCCTGAAGCCTCTTAAGGTTTCCTTCAGAGGAACATATTTACCAGGCATACCTGTGAACTGTTCTGCTACAGAGAAACTCTGTGACAGATATCTCTGAACTTTACGTGCACGGTTTACCGTACGCTTATCTTCCTCAGAAAGCTCATCCATACCCATGATGGCAATGATATCCTGAAGTTCTTTGTAACGCTGAAGCACACGCTGTACAGATCTCGCGATCTCATAATGCTCTTTTCCGACAATCTCAGGCGAAAGGATACGGCTTGTGGAATCCAGCGGATCTACTGCCGGGTAGATACCCTGACTGGAGATCTCACGGGAAAGTACCGTCGTAGCATCCAGATGTGAGAATGTCGTTGCCGGAGCCGGGTCCGTAAGGTCATCGGCAGGCACATAAACAGCCTGTACGGATGTGATGGAACCCTTTCTTGTGGATGTGATGCGCTCCTGTAAGTTACCCATTTCTGTTGCCAGTGTCGGCTGATATCCTACTGCTGACGGCATACGTCCAAGAAGGGCGGATACCTCAGAACCAGCCTGTGTGAAACGGAAAATATTATCAATGAAAAGAAGCACATCCTGGTTCTTCTCATCACGGAAATATTCCGCCATGGTAAGACCGGAAAGACCGACTCTCATACGTGCTCCAGGCGGCTCATTCATCTGACCGTAAACCAGAGCAGTTTTGTCGATAACTCCACTTTCTTTCATTTCATTATAGAGGTCATTACCCTCACGGGTACGCTCTCCAACACCTGTAAATACAGACAGACCACCGTGAGCAGTAGCTACGTTGTGGATCAGCTCCATGATAAGAACTGTTTTTCCTACGCCTGCACCACCGAACAGACCAATCTTACCACCCTTTGCATACGGGCAGATCAGGTCAACAACCTTGATACCTGTCTCCAGGATCTCTGTTGCAGGCATCTGTTCTTCATAAGAAGGAGCCGGACGATGGATGGACCAGCGTTCCTTCGCATCCGGAGCCGGCTGGTTATCTACCGGGTCTCCAAGAAGATTGAATACTCGTCCCAGGCAGGCATCTCCTACCGGAACTGTGATCGGGCCGCCGGTATCTACCGCCTTCGTACCCCGGACAAGACCATCTGTAGAGTTCATGGCAATACATCTTACGACATCATCACCAATCTGCTGCGCTACCTCGGCTGTCAGCTTTGCGCCGTCTGATTCTATTTCTATGGCATTGAGAAGAGCCGGAAGTTCATCGTGCGCAAAGCGGATATCCAGAACCGGACCGATGACCTGTACTACTTCGCCAATGTGTTTTTCACTCATGTTTTAAGTCTCCTATGCTAAATTAAGCCCCTTTAAAGCCCTTCCGCACCTGCAACAATCTCCGTGATCTCCTGCGTGATGCTGGCCTGTCGTGCTCTGTTGTAATACAGATTCAGCTTATCGATCATCTCTTCTGCATTACTTGTCGCAGCATCCATAGCCATACGTCTGGCTGCAAGTTCACTTGCTGTACTCTCACATACACCACCGTAAACAAGCCCCGCCAGATATTCCGGAACAATGGCATCAAACACAACCTCTGCATTCGGCTCATAGAGGATCAGATTTCTCGTATCTACTCTGCCGCCGCTTTCTTCTCTGATATCTGTCATCGGAAGTATGGAAAATACATCCGGCTGCTGAGAAAGCATCGATGCAAAAACGGTATAACATAATTCGACATGCCCAAATGTTCCCTTGCGGAATTCTTCACAAAGCAGATTCGCTATTTCAAAACAGTCCGCCACCGAAATACCTGCGATCTCCGCAAAACGGTCTGTCAGGCATTCCACACCTCTCTGTCTGAAATATTCTACTGCCTTCTTTCCAATCGGCAGAACCACATAGTCCTTACCTTCAGCTGCCGCCTCCAGACATTTAAAAAGATTGGCATTGTATCCTCCCGCCAGACCTCTGTCACCGGCGATCACCACATAACAGTAACGGGAATTCGATGACTCTCTGGCATATACAGAGGAAAAATCCGTGTTTTCTCTAGCAATGTCCTTCAGTGTATCATGCAGTTCTGTAAAGTACGGCCGACAGGTTTCTGCACGTTCCTTTGCCTTACGCAGTTTGGAGGATGCAACAAGCTCCATGGCCTTGGTAATCTGCATCGTACTCTGTACGCTTTTGATACGCAGCTTTACCGCTTTCATATTTCCAGCCATATGATTATACCCTCCTAATCACATTATTTGTCAGGTCTTGTATTCAGAAAATTCTCTGTATACGTTTCCAGTACATGACGCAGTTTTTCTTCTGTTTCCGGCTCCAGTTTGCCTGTAGAACTGATAAGCTGCATCACTTCCAGACCAGCTGCATCTGCATCGAGATAGGTGTACAGTCCTGATTCATATTCACTTACGTCTTCAACGTTGACTTTTTCGAGGATACCTTTGGTTACCGCATAAAGGATTGCTACCTGCTTCTCTACCGGCACCGGTGCATTCTGGCTCTGTTTCAGAACTTCTACGATACGTGCTCCCTGTTCCAGACGAGCCTTGGTATCTGCATCCAGATCAGAACCGAACTGGGCAAAGCTCTGAAGTTCACGATACTGAGAATAGATCAGCTTCAGAGTTCCGGCAACCTTCTTCATAGCTTTGATCTGCGCATCTCCACCAACTCGTGATACAGAAATACCAGGGTTTACCGCCGGCATGATACCGGAGTGGAAAAGCTCTGTTTCCAGGAATATCTGTCCGTCTGTAATAGAAATTACGTTTGTCGGGATATAGGCAGATACATCACCTGCCTGTGTTTCGATGATCGGCAGTGCTGTCAGAGAACCGCCGCCATGCTCGTCGTCAAGCTTCGCTGCACGCTCAAGCAGTCTGGAATGCAGATAAAAAACATCTCCAGGATATGCCTCACGTCCAGGCGGACGACGGATCAGAAGAGAAAGTGCACGGTACGCAACCGCGTGCTTACTCAAATCATCATAAATGATCAGTACATCTTTTCCCTGGTTCATAAAGTATTCACCCATTGCACAGCCTGAATACGGTGCAATGTACTGCAGCGGACTGGACTCAGAAGCTGTCGCAGCCACTACGATCGTATAGTCCATAGCACCGTTTCTGGTAAGATTCTCTACCAGAGATGCTACTGTAGATCTTTTCTGTCCGATTGCAACATAGATACAGATTACATCCTTACCCTTCTGGTTGATGATCGTATCTGTTGCAATGGTTGTCTTTCCTGTCTGGCGGTCACCGATGATCAGCTCACGCTGGCCGCGTCCGATCGGGATCATAGAGTCGATTGCCTTGATACCTGTCTGAAGAGGCTGATATACAGATCGTCTCTCACAGATTCCAGGGGCTTTACTCTCTACCGGTCGAAATTCTTTTGTGTCGATCGGGCCTGCACCATCAATAGGCTGACCAAGTGCATTCACAACTCGTCCGATCATGGCCTCGCCGACAGGCACAGACACAACCTTGCCTGTACGCTTTACGGTCTGGCCTTCACCGATATTCTCATCGGAGCCAAATATTACAATAGAAACACTGTTTTCTTCCAGGTTCTGTGCCATACCGAAATTTCCATCCTCAAATTCCAGCAGCTCACCTGCCATACAATTTACGAGTCCGCTGGCACGTGCAATTCCGTCACCAACCATAAGGATCGTACCTGTTTCATTCTGCTGTATCGCATTCTCATAATATTTTATCTGGCTTCGGATGACTTTGGATATTTCTTCAGGTTTTAATTGCATGTGTCCATTCCATCCTTTAACATTTTATATGTTACTGTTTCTTTCGCACACAGTAACGTTTATTTTTATAATACTACAACTGTGTAGTTTCCAGTCGTTTTGAGATATCCGAAATACGTCCCTGTACCGTTCCGTCAAGCTGTACGCCTTCCATCTCCACACGGAGCCCTGCTAGCACGGTCGGGTCTGTCTTCTGTACCAGATGGATTTTTTTGCCGTTAAGCTTCTCAAGTTTTGCCTTGAGTGCCTCCATCTGCTCTTCCTTAAGTCTGATGGCACTTGTCACTACCGCTTCTACAATACCGTGATCAGCATTGTATCTTCTGGTAAATTCCTCACAGCAGCCTGCAAACTCACGTAAAAGCTTTTTCTCACATAAAAGCTTGAGAAAATTGAGAAGATACGGCTCTGCCTGTCCGCCAAAAGCTTCATCGAGAAGTTTCATTCTCTCGTCCTGCGGAATAGCCGGCTCTCCCAGTAATTTCAGATATCCTGGATTCTCCCGGAAAATCTGCCTGATTTCATTCATCTGCTCCATGATCTGTCCATCGAGCTTTTCTTCGGCAGCAAGATCATACAAGCTGCCCCCATAGACTCTGGCAGCCTGTGTCATGATGCCTCACCTACATTCTCAATAAAATCATTAATCAGTTTTGTGTGATCCTCTTCATTAAGTTCGCGCTCGATTACCTTACCGGCGATCTCAACAGCCATGCCGCCAATCTCTCCTTTAATCTCATTGACAGCTTTGCGTCTCTCCTGTGCGATGTCCTTCTCTGCCTTTTCCTTCATGGCAGTTACCTGGCTGGAAGCTTCCTTAATCATTTCCTCGCTCTGGACAGCAGCTGTTTTCTGTGCTGTCTTGACGATCTCATTTGCCTTATCTCTGGCTTCCTGCATGTTTTTCTCGTACTCGGATTTCATTGCCTGCGCTTCTTCCTTCGCCTTCACTGCATCCTGGATCTCCGCATCGGCTTTGGCCCTGCGCTTCTCCAGCATTTCATTGACCGGCTTAAAAAGAAAACGTTTGATGAGATACACCTGAATAAAAAGGTTGCAAATCGTCGCTATAAAATTCCACGGCACAATTCCTACTAATTCCTGTACCTGCATGTTTGTAACCTCCTGTTGTCACTGCCCGCTTATGCCGGCAGTCATCTCCTGTCCTGCTGCGATGCGTTCTTATCTGACGCATCCGTTACTGTTTTCCTGATCAGCCCAGGAAGTTCATAAACATACCAGGTGCTACAAAGATAAGGAGCAGACCGGTTACGAAACCATAAATACCGGTTGTCTCTGCGATAGCACAACCAAGAAGCATGGTAGATGTAACATCACCCTTGCATTCTGGCTGACGTCCGATTGCTTCCAATGCACTTGCAACTGCATTACCTTCACCGATACCAGGGCCAATACCTGCGATCAGCGCACATCCTGCTCCAATTGCACAACCTGCTAATGCGATACCTTTTGCTAATAACTGAAAATCCATAATAAAAACCTCCTGTAATAAAATTGTCTCCGGATATTCCCATATACCCGGGATCCCTTATCTGCTGCTGTTCATCTCCTAACAGCAGTTTTTATTCCTCTGCTGCATTTGCGATATACATAACCGTCAGCATACAGAAAATAAATGCCTGCATAATTCCTGAGAACCAGTCGAAATATACAGATAAAATAGCCGGTACACCTACATCAAGAATAGGTATCTGTGACAACACATCGCCCACAAGTCCCGGGATCAGTCCCAGGAGTGCGGAACTTGCCACTGCCAGCGCCCCATAGATCAGACCATTGATAACGACACCTGATAAAATGTTTCCGAAATGACGGCACGCCATACTTACCGGTGTTGCCAGTTCAGAAAGAACATTAAATGGTGTCATAACCGGAATCGGCTGTGTAAATCCCTTTAAGTAGCCGCCGAATCCACTGGTCCTGATCTTCTGCGCGGTGATCATGATAAATACCACAACCGCCCACGCTGCCTCTGTAGACAGATCCGATGTCGGACTTCGAAGTCCCACAAGGCTGATCAGGTTCGATACCACACTTGTCGCAAAAAGTGCTGCGACAAACGGAATCATGTACCTGAACTTCTCACCCATGTTTCCGACAACAAATTTATTCGCCGTCTCCACCAGAAGTTCTGCCACAGCCTGCCGTTTGGAAATATTTTCCTCCTTAAGATCATGCGTCAGCCAGATACACACTCCTGTGATCAGCAGCATAACGATCCAGCTTACTACCATGGTCTCACTGATTCTTAAAGGTCCCAGAACCGGCAGGTCAATGGGTAAAGTAAAAAGTATCTTCGCCCCATTAATATCCAGTTCCATACATTCACTCACCTCCTGTCTTGTTCAGATTTTCCCCTCCTAGTTTTTGTTATGAAATATCCCCACGATCTTGATTCCCGTTCCCGGAAATAAGAGTGGAGCAATTCCCGCTACAAAATGGAAGCACGGTGCAACGATCGCTGCGATCACCCACAGCATCATCATCAAAAAACGCTGTGAATAACTTGCTTTGAGTTTCATTCTCGCAGTTCCCTCATCTGTCGCTGAAGCTGCCTTCTGAACAGCCAGTCCCATCAGAAAGAAATTCAGGACTGCGATCAGTCCTCCTCCGATGCCTCCCAGAAATACGGTATAATCCAACGGCACTTTGTCCGGCATTGCAAAGTGAAGTCCTGCAAAAAGGATCCACATCAGAACCAGACCGACTGCCGTGATCATGGCTACTCTCCTTGTCTCTTTTTTTACTGCCGGCTGCACCTTATCGAATATACTGCTCATAATTTCTTTATTCCTTTCATTTATTCTGTCCGTCATATCGCTGTTTATGAATGTCTGTTGAAATATATTTTATTTTTTTTATGCTTTTTCTTCTCCTGTTTGTTTACAGAAAGATAAAACTTATATGCCACAGTCGCCGATCCGCCCATCCCAAAGAAAAATCCCGGAATATAGACCCAGCCTCCGACACCGGTCCTGGAAGTAATAAACCAGCAGAGTGCCAGGCACAGCAGAAGCGGTGTGATAAATGACAATCCCAGCTGGGACAGCATTGTGACATTACGCAGGATTTCTGACCACTGCTTCAATATTATTCTCCTTTTTTACTAATTTTTTATCAGTTTTTCTTTTACGCATAGTCAGATTTTACCACATTAATGTAGAAATCTCAATCCATTTGTATAATTTATTCAAATAATTTTGTTTACCTAACAAAGTTTTTGTTAGTATTATATCATTCACGTCTTTTTACTGTCATATAACAAAAAAGTGTCGAAGACACTTTTTTATTGTTCATATTATATTATACTGTATAAAAAAGTAACAGAAAAAGCTATTTTATTGGATATTTTTCCTATGTTATCAACTTTTGATAATACATACTTCATCTTTAGCACCGGAAGATGCCAAAATTGAATTTATCTTTCCAACTTCCGGTTTTTGTGCTATGTTACTTGATACGACAAT
>OGXW01000729.1_pt1 | contig 24973 bp, 38 predicted proteins | sample 1576341 | NCBI WGS metagenome assembly OGXW01 (sample SAMEA3541592, study PRJEB24748) | human gut metagenome | biome: human gut; feature: human-associated habitat; material: faeces | place: China | collected 2012
CCGGGGAAAGTATCTGGTACGTGTAGACAAATGGTATCCGTTAAGCCAGATCTGCCACCGCTGCGGGATAAGGCATCACGAAATGAAGGACCTGCGTATCCGTACCATGCGGTGTCCCTGCGGTCTAGTCATGAACCGGGATCAAAATGCCGCTACAAGGCTTGTGCTGAAGTAAGAGTTTCTAAATTTTCAGTTTGTTCTTCTAATTTTGTTATAAAGCAAGTAAGAATACAGTTATACAAGATAAATTCATTTTTCGTTAAATATCTTTCCTTGCCTTTTCCGTAATCATCAATACAGTCCTCAAATTCGTGTAAAGCATGATTATATTTATTCTCCATAATTAGTTTTATGGATGCGTCTGAACAATAACCTTGTCTTGCCGAAAGTGGCGACACATAAGCGTCATTATCACAAAATGGAACAGTAATCAAACGCTTACATTTTTGTAGTGCAATATATATCTCCCCGTCAGAAAAATGAGTATCATAGCCTGCATATTCTCCTCTTATAAGCAAAGAATTAAGCAAATCTTCTCCCGTTACAATCGGCTTTATGTAAGCCCGAACCATCCCTGTTCCTTTTGCTCCTATAACAATATTGTTCTCTTTCTTATTTTTTCTAGCTTTAGCTTTTAGTATCTTCAACATAATGCACCTCTTAAATCTGATTTCTCATCTTATCCTCTGAATCTTTGCATATGATTTCGTCTGTCACCATACTTTGATACACCTTTCTTTACGGATTACATCGCTTGCAGCGTGTATATCCTTCATTTTCTAATTCTTCTATCGTTCCTTGATACAGTTTCTTATTTTGTTCCTTAATATCCGGTACGCTGGAGCATTGTTCTCTGTGAATCTTTTTCGTATTCGTATTGAGAATATATGTCTCTGTCTGGGAAGTTTCCTCATCGTTTGTTTCTGTTATTAACGAAGAAGTTTCTCCGGTTCCTTGATAATTATTATCGAGGCAGCTTTCACCAGTTTTATATGTAATGATAATTCCCGGTTGTACATTAAAACAGTACACATGGAAACATATTCCTGCACCTTCATCTTCGACCGACCATCCTTCCATTTCCACGATAGAAGCAACAAGATCATCGGATTCTTTGTAAATCGGTGTTACACGATACAACACATGGTTCCCCGTCTGCTTTACATAGTTGTTTACCATTTCTTCATACGGGAGCATTCCTTCGATGTTTAAGTATCGTGTACCTGTGATCAGATTCTTTTCATTTGCATTTTCACCAGCAAGACAATACGCGATCAAATGACACCTGTTATAAAGATATGGCGGTGTTGAATTCACAACTCCTTCATATTTCGCCTGATTCCAGCCACTCGGTTTGACAGATCCGATTTCTCCTCGTTCTTTTGTCGGCTGCAGTTCCGGGCATATATTGGCATATGCTACACCGCATCTGCCTAGCGAATCCAATTCGCTGTATTCTTCAAACGCATCAACACGCTTCTTATCTTCATCCGTAAAATTAGGTATGTTACCATCTACTTCTACAGACGGACTTCCCGAATAATCAGGAATTGTACTTAACTGTGTTTCTGTCGTCCGGGCATTGCTAGTTGCAATCATATCCAAGTCTTCTGAAACCTGAGATTCCGTTGCAACAATCTGGTTGTTAGTGATTTCCTCTGTATTGTTTGTTATTCTTCCGCACCCGGCAAGCAGGAAAATCAACGCTATAAGAATACTGTAAGTTTTTCGTTTTGCCATAATTAGGTTATCTCCTTATTTGCTTTCACATTACATTTTTTCATATACAGCTAAATATTTATATTTTATAATGGCAGTTCTGCCTCAGTGCAGGCAGAACTGCGCACAAAACATCAATACATAAGCGAACATGCGATTGCCGTAACCTGATTCTTATTGTTTGTGAACTACTCGGATACAAGTAACCGAGCTTCCTGCTTCATCCACCACAGCTTTACATATACAAAAATGTACCGGTAAAGTCTTACACGGTGTCCACAGGCGTCAGATTCGGCTGGTTCCCAGCCTATCATATGTTTTATGCTGCTTCCATGAGCATACGCAGACCTTCCTGTCTGATGTTGATCGCGGCGTTTTGGTCCCGGCTCATAACCAGACCACAGGAACACCGCATGGTACGGATACGCAGATCCTCGAATCGTCATACAGATATTCGGAGTCAAGTGTCTGGTATCCTTTGATAAATTTATCTGCCATAGCACATATACTTGCTAATGTGTCGACTACTATGTTCTGTAAACCTTCCATTTCTTTGTCTGTGAGATTGTATTCTTTATTCATCTTCTTCATCTCTCGATTCTTTCAGATTTGTTTCGGCTTCGGGCTTTTTGAGAAATACGGTTTTATCAAATTCTGAAAATGGTATATTTTGTTTGTCAAAATATTTTGAAGTGACAACTATGCAAAAACCACATGAAATAAAATGTACAAAATCTTTAACTTCCGCTTCTGCATAATTCGTTTTACAGTATGGTGCCATTTTGACATATACCGTATCTCCAATCCTGCAAGGCAGCTTGATAAGTCTGTCTTGTTCATCTAACTGATTGTATTCATCCCATTTGTCAACATCTTTATCGGTAAGAAGCTGCGACTTTGATGTATTATTTGCCATATCAATGCACGGATGTTTTTCCAGCATTCCTACCACTCTCGACAACAAACCATCGCGATCCCCATATGTCTTGTTAAGTTGATCTTCTAAATCTTCTATATTGAAAACCGATTTTAAAATATAGATAATCAACCAAATACCAGTTGCAATAGACCATTTAAACGTCAAACCAAAGCACATTGTAATAAGCTTGATTATTACACATGTAACAATCCAATTAAGTCCATAATCAAGTGCTAAAATTATAACTACAGCAGCTGCTATTATACCTCCAGTTTTTAATTTTTGCTTTAAATTACTCATTTGTGTATTCTCCTTTTTTAATATGTATTTCATAGAACCATTCATTGTATAAAGCATATCTAGTTTCTTTAATACGGATGTACATCTTGCACCACTTGGACCGTTATTTTCTCCTTTACTTTACGCATATTTGTTGCAGCAATCGTTTTCATCAACGATCACTCCGGCTTTTTCCATACAATGAAGTATATCAAATTTGCCAACCCCTGCTTCTGAAAAAGAATTTGAACAATTTAAGCAGTTCTTTTCGCATGTCCCGTGCATTTTTGATTCCCCATCAGGATTATAGAATAACAGCATTCTTGTTCCGTATGTATCTTCATAAATTCTAACTGTACTAAAATCATAAAGAACCTGATCCATATTTGTTTTTATGAACTGTTCCGGATCTTTCGACTTTGTTATATCAGATACCCGAATCGTCATACAGATATTCGGAGTCAAGTGTCTGGTATCCTTTGATAAATATTTCTTTGCAATTTGCAAATACTGTTCTTCCATGTATCATTCCTCCTATGTCCGCTAATTGGTATGAACCTTATATTTGTCCAAGAATATGTAATCTTCTTCGCGCTTAATCTGCAGCCTGCCGACTTCTCTATACTCTGCAACACAAGCCTTGGAACGTGTCCATCCTTTCTGGAATACGACCATATCTGCATCCTGAATCGTTTTAACAATCTCTATATCCCCATAGCAATGCTTTACTCCGGCAATTACTTGTTCATTTACTTTATGGGATTTTGGTTTTGATATATATATATATTTTTTCATATAGTTTATTTCCCCCGTATATCACATTTAAAAAAATAACAGCTCTAGCCGGATTCGAACCGGCAAGTGCAGGGATCAAAGCCCTGTGCCTTACCTTTTGGCGATAGAGCTACAAAAAACAGCTTACATCAACTACACGGACAACCTACACCAACCTCTTTCATTTCCTCGTCAATGCAAGCTGTATCCGGAACTGTAGTCTAACACATCTTTTTCCGGAATTGACATGTTGTATTCCGACTACTTTAGGCAGTTCCGTCATGCCTCAAGCGAGTGAGTAGGATTCGAACCTACGAAGCATTGTATGTTCACGATCGTTATTCATACGCCAACTATCTTTGTATTGCCTGCTTTAACCACTTGCATACCACTCGCATTCTATAAATGGAAGATGTGGGACTCGAACCCACAACTTATCGCTTATGAGGCGATTGCTCTAACCGATTGAACTAATCTTCCAAAATAGCAGTATTCCCGGCTATATCCAATCCTTTTTCAGTATCATGTTCTTTTTTCTTTTCGTTTGCCGGGATATTTGCCATTTTTATTATTTCTTTTCAATAAATCACAATTTGCATTTTCAAATTCTCCTTTTGGATCTGTCACAATAAGTCCATCTCCGGCATATACATAATTTATTAGATTATTTGGATCTTCTTTTTCCTTAATATCAACCTCGATCATTTCCGGATAAAACATTCTGTATTGATAGAAAAATGCATCCTCGATTTTGTTCATTCCAACACCTTTTTCATGCGAAATTTTTGCTATTTCTTTATGTACGATTATAGATAAATCTTTAATGTCAAAAGAAATTCTATCACCGGCTGCGCTTTTCGAAAATTTTCTCTGTTTTTCATCCCAAATGATTTTATTCATACGACCAACACAGGAATCGCAAATCTTAAAAGGCATCCCTGATGTTACTTTTCCAACGCTGCAGCAGGCAATACAAGTATCTTGATCGTCCCACGTACCATCCAACACATCGTTCCGCACAAGTTCAAACGCCATGCGGAGTGCGCAGCGCTTGCATATGGCGATGCCGAGGTCTGGAACTAAAGACACCTTTTTTGTCTTGCAACAGCTACAACGTCCTACTTTTTTCGTATTCTTGATTTTCTTTGCCATAGTCTAACTTCCTCCATTATAAAAAACGCTGCATACGCAATGGCACCATTTTATTCACGTAATAGTTGTCCTTTATTATTTTCGTCTGCCACGTTTCTCCTTCTTAGTAGGGTGTACAAAGTCCTACTAAACAACTCTAGCCGGATTCGAACCGGCAAGTGCAGGGATCAAAGTCCTGTGCCTTACCTTTTGGCGATAGAGCTACAAAAAACAGCTTACATCAACTACACGCACAAAACCTACACCAACCTCTTTCATTTCCTCGTCAATGCAAGCTGTATTCGGAACTGTAACTTTCATACTAAGCAAACTATCCTAGGTTCATTTACTGTTTTTACTAATTACTTGGTTCTGAGGTAGTCCGTCATACCTCACTTGAGATAGATAGGATTCGAACCTATCTCTCCCAGAGTATCGTTTTTAATGTTTACGGTTATTCTGCTACCCTGAGTGTCTTACCCACTTGACCACTATCTCATATTAGTGTTTATATGTGTTATCGCTTCATATTGTTTTAAGTATATTCAAATATTTAATTTCTTCATTTATTAACTATTACAAACTCATTTCTTTTCTTTGTCTGCCGGGATATTTGCCATTTTTATTTTTTCTCTGGAAAAATTGTCATGCCAACATCTTTTTCTATAAAATATATTGATTCATCATCATTGTCGTTAATTGCGGCATGGTATGTAACATTTCCCTCTTTTGTAATTTCAATATCCTTGATAACCGCTTTTTGCGTGGATCCTTCGTTTATCCGATAAACAACTTGCCTTATTTTTAATGATGGTAATTCGTATATTTTCTCTATGTTTTTACGCTTATTTTGTCTGTTTATTTCGACGCAGCATAAAACCACAAATTGAATCAATACGCAAATTCCTGCTATATATATTATGGAATCCAGCATACTATGTGCTTCAATGTAAAAATATTCCTTCATTTAATTTCCCTCGTTTCTACATTTATCTTCTACAAATAATATATCACATTTTCCGTAAAATGTAAACTAAAGATGGATGATATAAAAGCACTTTTTACAAATTTTCGCACTGTTACTGATTTGCGTCTTTTGTTTCCACAATCTTTCCAACCGGCTTAACAGTACCGTGATGCCCCATCTTCTATATATCCATCGGATCACAATCCGGATTTGGGCATTCGCCATAGTCTTCATAGCATTTGTCACAGCAAAACTGGCACTCCCATGCATCTCCACGCTCACAATCGTCGCATACGCTTCTTTCTTCGTTTATAGAATCTGCCTCCTAACTGAAATTACTGATACTCCAGAACTTTATATCCAGTACATCTGTTGTTATTACCCTAATGTACTTGGATAAAATTTTAGCGGTTTCTTCTTCGGTAAGATTCTTTTCCTGCTCTGAAAGGTCCCGGTGTTCCCAAGGGTACGTTGGAGGCAAAATCAGATACAGATTATCATCCGCATCCTCTGCTACGGAAAATTCAATATGCTCAACTTCGTTAATTACTTCACTAAGTATATCCGCAATCCCGCCGTAATTGCTTACTCCGTAGTTTTCAACATATGTTGTTAGGATATCGTATGTTTCCATAATCTGCCCGTTACATTCTTCGTCAATAAATTTTCTTACCTTTGCGTACAAATCTGGTGCGGTCTGGATCAGTTTCATTAGGTTCACAAGAGAAACCTCATTTTTGATGTCTGATATCCGCACTCCGTACCCTGTAATAGTCCACGATGAAAAACTCATATGCTATCTCCTCTCGTAACTGAATTTTATACTTCAAAAATTCTATAATATGTGCAATCTTCTAAAGCGTAATTTCTGTCTATTGTATCCTTTGTGTAGCCTTCTGCATATACAAGAACTACGTCATCTTCCGACCAGTCTATTACCGATGGCTCATACCCACTTTCAGCTTTGACCGCGTTCACTTCTTCGCTGAGATATTCCTGAAGCATTTTAACAGCTTCTTCCATCGTATCGCATTTTTTGCCACGCTGCTTCCGTCAAAATTATGAGTGGTTGTAAATATAAACATGTTTCCTTTCCTCCTCAGTTCAATATTATTTGTTATCTGTCCATCGCCAGATACAAAATCGACTGGCGAACAAAATATTGTATCTGCTGCTTATTTTCTAATTGTTCTACTACGTCAGGAATTAGATCATTACAACATTTTTCTACGATTCTTTCATACAAATGCCGGTTTTCCGTGTTTCTGTTTGCATCGAGATCGTGCATATGCAAAAGAAAAACCGTATATTCTTTTATTTCCTGAGTTATTTTTTCTGTTTTTTCCAATTTATCCTTCAATTTTTCACCCCCATATTTGGTATCTATTCCTATATATAATATATCACATTTTCCGTAAAATGTCAATTTGCATATGTTTTATAAGAAGAAAAGAATAAAGAAAAACAGGCAGTTATGAAACTGCCTGCCCAAGATCGCTGCACTACTCTTCTATATTGCTGCTTTCCGTAACCTGTCTCTCATTTTTGCCATATTCTCACCTGTGTCTTTCTTTTTCCCTATATTTTGTCTTGAAAACTTTGTTACTCTGATACCGGCGGAAATAGGTATGAATAATCAGCCTGTACATATTCCTCAATTTCCTTTGGTGTCATAAGCGTGGCGATTTCTCCAATCTGTTTGATGTTTTCTTCTGTGTAAGCGATTGTTTCTTGATCCATGTATTCGCGTGGGATATGCCAGTCTGGGGCAGTTTCGTTTTCACAATTCCATTTCATATACTGTTCTCCGTCCATCGGTTCGCCTTCGTTGTAAAACTTCATAAAACAGTATTTGATCCCGTCATCTGTTACATCAATGAAAAGCTGCCCATCGTTATTGTCCTGATCAAATAAATATTCTAAATTACCGTCCCATTCTTCTGCCACCTCTTTGATTATGTCAGAACTGAACGCAATATCTTTCATGTCAAAATTGGTTTCGCAAAACCGTTTTAACTTTTCGAGTTTCTCTTCTGAGCCCCAGCAAAATTTGCACTTCATAAATTCACCCTGAATTTCTTCCAAAACATATCTTGCCCGGCTAATCATCCGTTCTCCAAAGTTCCATCCAAAATATCTCGCGATCATGCCTTTGTAATTGCATATCCGTGGATTCTTTGTTTTTTCTCCTACTACATAATTAACGTCATATCGAATGTAAATCTGACTTCTCTGTCCCATAATATCACCATTTATCCTTTCTTCTTTATACCGGTTCGTAGTTATCCGTCTTTCCCTGCAGATATTCAAGTATATCTATTCTGCCACCATACAAACAACAAATTTTGGATAACTGCTGTTTTTCGTAACCATCTTGCTGCTGCATATCTATGCCAGCCATCTACAATAACAGGCTGCGGAAGGATGCTTCCAAATAAATCACATACATTATCTATTTCTATATCTCTTATTTCTTCTGGATGATTGATGAAATAAATAATCCTTCCTATGTGCCACTTTCTCGAACGCTGTTTAGATACAGGATGTTTCCATGTATCACCATATGGCTCTGGCATTTCAGCCACGCCTTCATGAATTGCATCCGATATATCATCCATGCTGATCTTTCCTGTATCATCCCACGTCCAGTAGTTATCTGGAAGAAATTCCGCAAGACGGTCAATTCTTATTATGTCGTCATCGTGTTTTGTAATAGTCATATATGCCATATCTTTTAGAATCCCTTCCTTTTATCGTTGTAAACTTACACACTCAAAAACGTGACCGTGTGATAGCTGCTTAATAGTTTATCCCCATTCTTGCAATGCACACTCTCCCGATTGCGTACCGAATATCAGACTCGTTATAGTATTTTCTATCGTTCCATCCCGACGTTTCCATAACGTCCTCTGTAACAGCTTCGAGAAATGTTTTGTCTGTTTTTGGATCGTAATTATCCAAAATACAGTTTACATATTCATCCGATACCGAATGCTGCAACACTTTTCTTATCTCTCTTTCGATCGTATTTTTTTCAAAACTATTCATTTTTCTCACAATAATTTTCCTTCTTTCTTCTTAACCTTATCAATTTACTATCAATCATTTTATATATATAATATATCACATTTTACGTAAAATGTCAATTCAAAGAGCCATAATGTAAACAAAAAGCAGGCAGTATACTGCCTGCTATGTTTTTTGACTAATTATTTTCTAAATCCTGCAGTTCGAGTTCCAGACATCGCTTTTCATCTTCATCTTCGTATAGTTCGTTATCCAGAATTGCTTCTATTTCTGTTATCCGCAATTCTATTTCCTCATTGTTACAGTCGATCTGCATATAATCATCTCCTTCTATAAATCTACGGTTTACTCTAAATCAACGATATAACGTATTGTTTTTCCATTATCGTATTTCTTGGTCCGTAACGTTCCGTTAATATATTCTCCAATCCTCTTTGAATATTTGTCATATGTATCGCGACCAGAGAACTCATATTTTCTGCCATCATACTCAACCGTAATTTCATAGACTGCTGGATCTCTTAGTGTATAATATGTACATGCCGCCGGATTATAATACATCGTTGTATGAGCAGCTTTATAATATTTATCGGTTACTTTTACTTTGACTGTCGACGTTTCTGTACTAATGCATTTTGCACAGCCAGTTAATACAAACACAAAAAGTAATGGCAGCACCAGATTACACATAATTTTCTTCTTAGATCCTATTTTCATACGTTAACCTCCTTACATATCGTCGTTTTTACTCAACTTCAACAAAATCCTCATTGATACTCAAACATATTGGGTAATCAGTAATGTGGTTGTCCGTAACTCCCCAGTTATTGAAATAATCGCCTTCTTCATCAATCCCAACACCATTGTTCAAATCTGATACAATATCCGCTTCTGTTGGCAAATCTGTTTCATTCGCTGTATCAATCCCAGTATCCAAGATTTCTTTTCTCTTTGTCATGCACTCTGATATATAATCAGCCACTTTCTGTTTTCCAAATTTTGTTAAAATGTATTCCATAGATTGTCCTCACTTTCTAAGCTAAATGGACCAGAAATAAACAGCCAATACGTGTGATCGTCAGTTCATGTTACCATTCTGTCCTTTTTACTTTCCCGTTTTTATCAAATTCCCAACACAAGTTTTCAAGCTGTTCCCGGAATGATAGTTTGTACCAATTTCTATTTCTGTCACAAAATGATGAAGCTCTATGTGCATATAATTTATTCTCTCTTAGCCAATGCTCCATCGTATCTTCATCCTCTACCGGGCTAACATAATGAAATTTTTCTCCGTATCCTACTGTCACAGTTTTTACAAAATTAGCATTTTTATCAAAAACGATAAAAATCGACTTCTGCCTTGCTTCCTGTTGATTTGAAATTCCAAAATGTTCATTAAGCCAATTATCAACGAATAATTCAGCCTCTTCTTTTTCTGCAGCTTTCTTTTCCTCTTTTAATCGTTCTATGTTTTTCTCGTATGAATTGATTTGAGCATATAACTGATTTACACAATCTTGTTCCTTTTCAATCTGTTTATCTATTTCTTTTACCGTCCTCATATAACCCTCCAAGTCTTTTGATAAGTCTATCATTTTATAGTATCTCTTGCCCATATTTTTCCCACTCGTCGTTTATTTCATAGGTATATACATGGGTGGTTCATCGACCGAATCTTCTGATTCAAAGAAAATAATCCCATTTCTAATAACAGGTGCTGCTTCTAATGATAAAATTTCTTTTATAAAATCATCCGCTGTGCAATTCCACATATCAATTAGCTCATTGCCATAATATGATGCAAGCGGATCAACCTGATAGCCAATACTTCCATTATCACACAGGAATATATAAATATCCCCCCAGTTAACAGTCTTCTCTGATTCAAATGCATTAAATTCTACATCTGTGAAGCCGATTTCGCCAACTACTTCAGCTACTCTGTCCATTATCTTTTCATAATTTTTTAATGTTGTCAAAACATCTTCTTTTGATAAATCAAACATAATTTTCCTCCATTTCTAGTGTAGTTTACCCTTGTTCTCGTACAAGGTAGGAGCTTCACTACCGCCTGTCGTAAACACTATTTTCTACCGATTTGTAGTTTTTGTTTGAAAATAGAAAAGTCAACATAATGACTAATGCACCGTATAGGACTCGAACCTACGACCGTCCGGTTATGAGCCGGATGCTCTAACCAACTGAGCTAACGGTGCTGACTCTTACATCTATTTATTCTCCACTAACGAAGATAGATGTAAGGCTTTTATTATTTTTGTGGCGGTTTGATTGTTGTGGAAAGATTTTTATCTCGCATTCTCGTCGCCTAGAATAAATTATCCCGTATTCTCGGTCTTATCCAACCCAGCCTCTAACTCATTAAGTCACCGGTTCACCTCGTTCAGCAAGGAACTTGCTTTGTGACACCACTTATTTATATATTCTTTGTCCAAAAAGAGAAAATTTCAGTTTATCTGTGCGTTATCAATTTTCTCTTTTAAGATGTTTTTATATGCACACATACAATTAACCGCTGTGTTTACCACACCTACAATTGTATTATTGAAGTTTGCGTTTTCTTCTAATGCTTTCTTCTTCTCATCTGGCAATGTAAGCAATTTTTGAAGATTTTTTATCTCATTATCAATATTTTCAATGTATTTATTTGCTTCTTTTACAGTCATACAATCACCTCATTAAATAAATTTCAGTTTAATGAACTACTCCACCATTCTTCGATTTCGTTATCTTGTGGCATAGATTCTTTAATCAATTCTTCATTTATAAGTTCTGTCCTTAAGTCCCAATCATTTTTTATTTGCTCTGCCGTATATTCTGTTTCTACAATCAAAGTTCTCGAAGAACCAAAAATATAGGTTTCAAGTTCAACAAAATGCTTTTTATTTTTCATTTTTCTTACCTCACTTAAATTCATAATTTGTTCGTCTGATATTGCGTCCGATGGATAATTCATCATATTCCTCCATTCTAAAGTCCAAAGGAAACTCTTGTTTACTTGCCACAATTCATCAATATGATAAACCCAATGTCATTCTGCGAGAACGTATTTGTTTTGCAGCATTTCGTTTATTATCGCCTGTGCATATCCGTCTGTTTTAGCATCTTCATCCAAGTACACCACGGTCTTATCCGCTAAATCTATCTTTGCAATCGCAAGCCCCTCTTCATTATCGTCACATGTTTTCCACGCATCGACAATATACTTTTTTTCCTCTTCATCAAAATAATTACAACGGATCTCACTCCATTTACTTGATTTTTCTTCTGCGTCAAAATCAATATCATCCAATTCAAAGGTATCAGAATCACAAACATATTCCGCATTCTCCGCAACCGGAATTTTATCAATATGATCGTGTGCATATTTATATGCCGCTTCTAACTGTTCCTCTTCTGTTTTACCAGCCAATATGCTTTCTGGGACATCTATTCCCGTATCTCCGGTAAACATGTATCTCATTGTAATATGTAATCTTCTTGTATTTTCCACGTCAATTCCCCTTTCACTTCCTACTTATAATATATCACATTTTACGTAAAATGTCAATTAAGTTAAAAAAGACACATCCTAATAAATACATACTGGATGTGCCTTTTGATTTTTGTTATACCCGCATTTTTACGCCTTTGGCACCGCGTTTTGCAAGCTTTATTTTAATGAACGGAACTGCATCAAAGCTGTCTTTGGTCGTTCCTGTCTGAGCCTGTACAATAAAATCTGTATCTGATATATTGATAAGCCTTGTCATACCGGCGCCCTTTCCTTTTATCGGTATTTCTTCACAGTTGATACGTGAAAAGTATCCATCGTTTGATTTTACAACCACATTATCATCGGTTACTCCCACAAACATCACGATGTCTTTATCGCTGCAGGCTTTACTTGATTTTCGGTTTGTGTCAAAAGCTGCTCCAAGCACGCGTTTTGCCATACCATCTTTCGATACAAATAACAATGTCTGGGTAATGATCCGCTCTACTTCGTCTATATACAAAATTTTTGCGTTATGTGGAAGATCGGCAATCTGCGAAAGAGGAATACCTTTGTCTGAAAGTTTTCCGAGCAATGCTGTTTTCCCTTTCGTATTTTTCTTTCCCTGCTCTTTTATTACATCAGCCACCTTTAATACATGATATCCGTTTTCACTCGTGAAAATGCCAACTCTCTTTGAATTATCAGTTGTAAAATGGCGTACATAATCCTGTGCAATCGTTTCCAGATTTTTATCATAGATATTTTTGTCTATTACTTTAATATACGAAAATCTGTCAATTAAAACTGCAACCTCCGAAACAGTTTCTTTTGCTTTCTTTACTTCTACTGTTCCGTAATTTCCAATAATTGTTCTTCTTTTTACCGAATACTTCTCTTTGACAGCCAAAAGGTCTTTGATCATCTGGTCTGTCATTTCATCTTTCGACTTAAGCATTTTTGTGTATTTCTTCGTAAGTCTTATTGCTTCGTCTAATTCTTTTTTTAGAGCATCAATCTCTAATCCAATCAATTTCTGTAACCGCATGGATAAAATTGCATCCGCCTGTTTTTCTGTAAAATGTAACTCTTTTGCATCTATATCGGAACCAAAATTCTTAAATTTGATTCCGTCTGTCTTTCCATACATAAGACAGTTTTTTACGGTTTTGGTATCTTTAGATCCCCGAAGTATTTCAATGATCAGATCAATACAATCTACTGCCTGCATCAAGCCTTCTTTTACTTCTTTTATTTCTTCCTGTTCCGCAAGCAGTTTTTCATACTTCGTCTTGTATAGATATGACTTAAAATCCGAATACTCTTTGAATATCTCCATCAGCCCCATCACTTTTGGGGATTTCCCGCTAATCACGCGCATACGGACACCCTTTGTATCCTCAAATTTCGCTTTTTTGTAAAGAATGTTTACAATATTTTCGATTTCTTCATCCGAGGTCCCTTTTTTTACGTCAATGCACAAACATTCTCCGTTTTTATCCCCCCGGTCTGCAATGTCCACAACAGCCGGAAGTTCCCTGTTTCTTGTAAGCTCTGCAACCGTATCCAGAAATTTCGATGTGTTTCCAATCATCGTACATGGAATTTCCGTAATACAGATTGTTTTCCGCCCATATCCGGCATCACGTATTTCGTATTTGCCTCTTACTCTTAGTTTTCCCATACCGGTTTCGTATATTTCCCGGATGGCGTCCTTATCTGCGTTAATATATCCACCGGTAGCAAAATCCGGACCGGGTAGGACTTCCATAATTTCATCAAGTGTTATTTCCGGATTTTTCAGGTACATAATCAGACCGTCGATTACTTCTCCCAAGTTATGTGTTGGTATTTCACTGTCCATTCCTACCGCAATTCCGGATGTCCCGCTCACCAAAATATTCGGAACCTGAAACGGAAGGAATTCCGGTTCTTCTTCCGTATTATCGAAGTTTGGAAGAAATATGTCCTTGAAATATTTCAGGTCTTTCATACAGACTTCTTCCGTATATGCATCAATCCGTGCTTCTGTGTACCGCATGGCTGCTGCACCATCCCCGTTGATAGAACCAAAATTTCCATGCGGATCGACAAGCGGATTTTCGAGCTTCCAATTCTGCGCTAAATTCACAAGGCATTCATAAATTGAACTATCTCCGTGAGGATGGTATTTACCCATTGTATCTCCGACAATACGCGCACATTTACGATGCGGGGTATCTGATTTGGATAACTGGTTTAATGCATACAGCACTCTTCTTTGTACCGGTTTTAAACCATCGCGAATATCCGGAAGCGCACGTTCCGTAATAACAGACATTGCGTAATCCACATAGCTTTGTCCCATTTCGGTTTCATAATCTACATCAATAATCTTTCCCATTTTTTATCCTTCCTACATATCTACAAAAGCGTTAGATCCGTGTTTCTCAATATACTTCTTTCTCGGTTCTACATCTGTTCCCATAAGTGTCTGGGTGATCAGGTTCGCCTCAATCATACTTTCGTAATGCACCTTTTTCATAAGACGCGTTTCCGGATTCATGGTTGTTTCATAAAGCTGGTCCGCATCCATTTCTCCAAGTCCTTTATAACGCTGCAGTGGAAAATTCTTATGCGTTTTACGATATTTCTCAAGTTCTTCATCTGAATACAGATATTTTTCTTTTTTCCCACTTCCAACCTTATACAAAGGCGGCATGGCTATATAGACATGTCCTTCCTGAATCAGTTGTGGAAAGCATCTGAAAAAGAATGTTAATAGTAATGTTGCGATATGCGCCCCATCGACATCCGCATCTGTCATAATAATAATCTTGTCATAGTTTAATTTGTTTATGTCAAACGCCTGTCCGTATTCCCCTGAGCCAAAACCACAGCCAAAAGCGTTGATCATGCTCTTTATCTCTGCGTTTTGCAGGATCTTAGATACTGGTTGTTTTTCAATATTTAAAATTTTTCCCCGTAACGGGAGAATAGCCTGCGTCCGTCTATTTCTGGCTGTTTTTGCTGTGCCACCGGCAGAATCACCCTCTACGATAAAGATCTCGCATTCTTCCGCCTTATTTGATTCCTGTTTTGTAAGTTTTCCGTTTCCCTCAAAGGAAAAAGAATCAATCCTGACCTTATTTTTTGCATTAGCCTTCTGTCGTGTTAATTCCGATGCCCGATCTGCAATATCTTTTAATACCTCATAGTTTCGATCGAAATAAAGAGTAAGCTGTTCCATTATAATCGCTTCCACAGCCTTTCCCGCATCTATTGAGCCAAGCTTTGTTTTAGTCTGACCTTCAAACTGTGGATCCGGGTGCCGGATGCTTACAATCACCTGTGCGCCCTTTAATACTTCTCCGGAACCAAAATTTTTATCTTTTTCCTTGAGGATTTTCAATTCATTTCTTGCATACTGGTTAATAAGCTTCGTAAACCCGGTCTTAAACCCGGCAATATGGCTTCCACCATCCGGATTGGAGATATTATTTGTAAAGCCGTAAATATTCTCTTCTCCATCCTCAGTTAATACAAATACGCAGTCAGCTTCTATTCCGCTGTTTTCACCCTTCACTTCAATTACCGGCGTAAGCTTTGTTAAATCCCTTGAAATGTCCTCAACAAACGCCGTAAGACCATCAGGAAAGCAAAAATTTTCTTTTTCTTCATTATCGCGCATGTTTTCATACGTAATATTTAATCCCGGATTTAAGTATGCTGTTTCTTTTAATCTTTGTCTGATCGCCGACGCTTTAAATTTTGTAACCTCAAATATATCCGGATCGGGATAAAGTGTTACCTTTGTGCCGGTCTTTTTTTCTTTTAATTTTTCTTTTGGCAATGCTCCATCAACAAGTTTTGTGACCGGAACCCCGCGGCTGTACGAATCGTGGTGAACATATCCATTTCTATATACATCTACATAAAGATGCTCTGTCAGGGCATTTACTACTGCAGAACCGACTCCGTGCAATCCACCGGAAATTTTATAGGTTGAATTATTAAACTTGCCCCCGGCGTGTAATACTGTATAAATAACCCGCTCTGCAGGGACCCCACTTTCATGCATATCAATCGGCACTCCGCGTCCATCATCCTCAATGGTTGCAGAGCCATCCTTATTGATAGATACATAAATGTTATGGCAATATCCGGCAAGAGCCTCATCTACCGCGTTATCAATCATTTCCTGTACAAGATGATTGAGTCCCTGCCTTCCCGTATTACCAATATACATGCCCGGTCTTAACCGAACCGGTTCAAGGTCTTTTAGTATTTTTATATCTTTTGCCGTATAACTCATTCTACATTCCTCTCTTTGTAGCTATTTTTCTTTGACAGAATTATAAAATTTATATGTATTTCCATTTTTTACCGGAATCTTGGTCATTGACCATACTTCTGTCAATGCCGACTCGTCATCTCCGGTAATATCTTTATAAACACTTCCCACGTATGTGTATTGTCCATTCGTCCCTCTATATATATCTTTTACTAAAACATACGTATTATGATCTACGTTATCTATTGTTACCGAATCCATGATATAGTCGTCTGCATCGTCACAACTATAATCGAACCTGTCTGCATCTGTCAAATGTTTTGGTTCTTCTATCGCATTGTCTGACTGCAAAACATTCGGTTCAATATAAACATTTTTACTTATAGTGCAATATACAATAGCGACAATAAGCACTATTATAAATATTACTATAAATATCATTATACGAATCGCTATTGTTATTGCAGGTGAATTTTCATTCTCACAATTTTCATTTTCTGTATCATACATATCGCCATTTTCGTCCTCGTAATCCTCGTAGTCCTCATCTTCTGTTTCATACAGATCATCGTTTTCATCCTCACAGGATTCTTTCCGTGAATTCATGTATTCATCGAGTTCTTTTGTCAAATCATCTTTCATAAACTTTATTTGGTCTCCTTTTCTTCTGTCCCTGTATCGTACTTTTTCATCCGCTCCTGTTCTTCCATGAACGAAGAATTTAGATGGGCTAGTTGGCTAAACGGATCTGATTCTTTAACCGGTGTCTTTCTTTCCAACGTTTCCTGAGCGTTTTCGTAATCCTTTTCATATTGGCTTTCCATTTCTGCTATTTTTCCCATTTCCGACTCTATATAGCTGATTGTTTGCTTCAGAACGTCTTCGCACGCGGTATTTAATTTCAGTTTCTGTTTTTCTTTTTCGTCTTCATCTTCGGCTTTTTCATACTGGGATATCCACGTTTTTAATGATTCCGCAACTTCCTCTACATAAGGTGTCAGCGCATAATAGGTGCTTACATATTCCTGATGGAATTTTGAATTTTTGTCACGCACAAAGTTATACGCCTGTTCTATCGGGGACAATAATGATTGTATATCGACATCTAAATCATTCGGAATTTTGATTCGTATAGCTTTCGGACGGAACTTATCATTTATTGTATGTAAATAAACCTTTTTTGCATTTGCAAATAACAAACCATCATCGTCAAAAACTGCAAGAACAAAGTAAACTATACCTGATATAATATAGAAGCATCCTGAAAGCACCAGTATTCTTTCTATAACCATAGTAATCTTTTCAATCATAGTTATACTGATAATTATATCATCTGAAGAAATTCCAGAAATAAGGTAACTCATGAATTCCTTTCCCATGCGGGAAAGGAGAAGCTGCATAGCTCCACCAATTATGCTCAAAAATGATTTTCTGAATTTATCCATCTTGTCCTCCTACCTGTTTAACAAAAAATGTTTTTCTTCAAGTTTCTCGTAAACCGTTTTACCATCTGCAGTCTCGATGTATGAAAGAAAGATTTCCTCGAATTTTACCATCTGCATATCTAAAAGTGCCATCTGCACCTCTATCCAGTCCTTCAATATTCGCCACGCAACCCGGTTTGCCTGTTCTCTCGTTGCTTTGATGTTTGCTTTTGGATAAGCTTTTTTCTGTTCAGTTAGCACTTGTAAAACATCGTCAAGCCGAACCGGGAGCTTTACCGGAATATTTCCGTTACCTGTATCTATCAAAAACGATAAGCTTGTCACGTCTTCTCCTTCATATGATTTCATGATGGATTTTGCGCCATGTCTTACCAGCATCTGTTCAATCTCTGCCACTGTTTTATATGCATCTACAGTTGTCGAATAATTTAATAATGCCATTCGTCTGAATTTTCCTTTCTATTTCTATGTTTATAATTTATCACATATTACGTAAAATGTCAATCATGGTATGAATTTCAGGTGTCAGCCGAGAGAATAAAAAAAGCGGCTATAAAAACCGCTTTTGCGTTGTGCGCCACTAGGCATACATGTAGAAAGAAAAGTCTCCGGGAACTTTTCCAGAGGCTTTTATTTTGAACCATTTTTGCTTCAACAACTTTTTACTTGTCCAATTCTTACATGCATCTACGATATCTTTGTTTGCGTTAGCTTGTACTTCCGGATATATATCATTCTACAACCTTCGTTTTCTTTTTTTCTTTTTTCCATGTGTTAAGCCTCTGCATATGTTTACTATTTTCTTGCCTGTTTTGTCGAGTGCTGCTTTGTATTCCTTGATTTCATCTTCAGAAAAATCAGTTTCCCCAAGGAACGAAAGTCTTTTTACCCTTAAATTATTTTTTATGTAAGAATAATAATTTGTTCCCTTTTGCACCCCGCACAACACATCTATATAATAGGTTCCTTCTTGGAACCTTTTTCCATAGGCACGATCAACCACAATACAGCTATTTTCACCGCAATTATGATGCCATAATATATCCGATATATCCGACTTTTCGATGCCATTTTCTATATCTTTTCGTTTGATACCTTTATGTTGTATGTATTTTTCTTCGTAGATTACATTGTCTGCCGTCAGCTGCCAGATTGTACAGTCTACAGCATCGTTTCCAAGCCCTATATATTTATCATATTCCTGCCCAGACATGGTAAACTGGCGCCACCCGGATACGTCAGTTTTGAAAACGATATATTTTTCACCACCCTTGGTGTAAGAATCTACGATATGAATGCGTGCCAATTTACTTTCTTTCGTATGCTCAATTTTTAGATCATCTTCATTCGAATATGCTGTTACCTCTTTACTCATGTATCCAAGCCGCACGAGTACCTCACATGCAATTTTACAGACAACTAATGCCACCGCGATGATTATTATAATTTCCATAAATAAAATAGTGTGCAAAAACCCACTTCTTTGCTTGTGAGAAAAGCACACCCCGTCCTTAGACGAGCCTCCTTTTGATTATTTTTTCAACTTGCTCCTGCAGAAATCTTTGTTTTGCAAAACAATCGGATACTAAAGTATCCGCCGGAGCGTATTCCGAATATAAAATATTCTTATTCTTTATGCGTTACCTCATCAAACGTCTTACATCCGCAATCCTTACATACCCATTCTTCTCCATTATCAGATACACCAAAATGTCTGTTATACGGATGCCCACAGACACACATTCTGGAATCCCCGAATTTCGCATTGTAACCCCTAATTATACTCTCGCAAGTATAACATTCATACGGATCATCTGGCTGGGAAATTATTCTCGATCGACGTAACAATAAATCTAATCCTTGTGACTCTATCTTCAACTCAATATCTCCTTTACTGCAAATCCTGCAATTTTTTTCTGATGTACATTCTTGCACATTCACGCATAGTCGAGTTTCCCTGTTTTTGCAGTCCCATAATTTCGCTTTCGAGTTCATTCTGCATAATTCCGTTTACGAATTCCGTGGTAAGTTCGTCGATGATCTGTTCTTTTCTTCTTTTTTTGTAAACTCCTAAAATATTACATGTTTCATTTACCGCGTCTATAACTGCATTTACGGGATCTTTCACATAATAAATGTGTAGATTTCTGTTTTCTTTTTTCTGCTTTTCTAAAACTTTTTTAATTCGTTTGGTATCTGTAAGCGTAAGTGTGTCGCACCGTGATACACCGAGTAATTGCATGTAGTCTCTCACAATCTGCAAATGAAACGGGTCATAATATACCGGTGTCATGTCATGCTTATTTATACATTCTTCGATGAATTGTAAATCTTCTGCGTCCAACATTATGTTATAATAAACTGCGCCCATTACTATATTTCACCTCTTTCAAAATATCATATGCCTCATCTAGCTGATCCAATGAAAAATATCCAAAATGGCAGTCTGAAACATCTATATTCATCTGTTCCGCGAGCCATTTGTATGCTTCTACTCTTTTTTTGTGTCTTTTCTTTCCTGTATCCTCGTGTTTCCATAATTCGTCAAATATAGCATGGCATTTTATCTTCTGATTACGCATATTCGCGTCCGCTAATATTCCTAATGCCTCTTTGGGTCTTGGCACATGTGTACCAACATACGCATGGCAATTTGTACAATAGTAGCATTTGCCGCTTCCGTATTCTCGACCATATATGATAGCATTTGAAGTATAGATTACCTGTCCACCACACAAATTACATTTTTCCGGGTATAAATTGATCATATTCCAACAAGTCTCCTTATTTTTCTCTTTAATTACGTAATAATTTTTCTGCCTGTGCATACGCTTCTTCGTATGTGTTCCACTTCATTTGGTCGCCATCTTTTACCTGAAGATCGCCAATATACGCATAAAAATGATTTCCGTAAGGGAATCTCTTTACCCGGATTTCATTCTTTTTAAATTCCGGAAACACCAGCTCGTCCCTTCGTACTAACGCATACTCTATGGATTTTTCTGTTTTCCATGTATAACCGCCAACGCGATTTATATAGATTGTTCCGTGTTCTTTCAATTCTTCAAGCTGCTGCAGAGCGACCATCTGCGTAAACCCGGTTAATGCGTTAAAAATATTCAAATCGTTCTTTGCCGCATATCTGACAACCGCATCCGTATAAGCCGCCGTTTCGTGGTGCGGGGCATGGCGGTCGTTTTCAAATCCGGGGTGATACCCATTCCATTCTTTTCCGTAGAAATAATTTTCAAACGCCTTGCCGTTTCTAACAGGCGCTATTTGTTTGTAATACTCTATTAGTTCCTCCACGCTGGTTATTCGTAACCACCAGCCCTGATTGTTTGTTCCTTTGTCTCTTAAAACAAATGTAAATTCCATAATTTCATCTCTCTTTCTTTCGCATGCAAAATTATACTCTGTTTGCTTCCAGATTATAGAGCATAACTGTATGTGTAACCGGTTCTAATGATGCCTTGTCCCCCTAAAAACATTTCCATATTTGCTTTATCATGATATGTTACATTCGCTTTGAGTTTCATTGGACGTTCTTCACTGATAATGCCGATAATACATATTGCTGTGGCAATGATAAGGCATATTATAGTGGCTGCTAAAATAATTTTCTGTTTCATAAATAAAATCCTTTCGCTTATATCTCCTTGTTTTTACAGTTTACCCCAGTCGATCAAAACATATTGCTTGTAACACGGATAATAAGTGGTTGTTCCGGTCTGCTCTTTACACCAATCGTCTAACAAGCCCTGTAAGCTACCAATATCACACTGCTCGTAAGCATCATCATGTAATCCGCTGCAGGCGTTTTCTACTATGCTTTCAGCGTCGATAAAAATTTTTTCTACGCTGCACACCCATAATCTTTCAGGCTTTGTGTATAATTCTTCATCCGCATAACTTGTTTCATAATCATCGAGAAAATCATCAACGGTACCGTAATACCTGTCAAATTCCTCACAGTAAAGCATTGTGTCTACGTCTTTTTCATCAACTGGAACTGCTTTTGAAATGGTTTCATCCCACTTTTTTATCCGTTCTTCTTCATCAGCCTTTTTCTGTCCCTCACAGTCGCAGCGCATGTATGCCTGATCCCTGTATGGTTTCCCACAATACTTACACAACCGCTGTACACCGTTAAAACAGCTTTTGCAAAACGATAATGCCTGATGCTTATACGGAAAATACTCCCGTCTGCCAGCTTCAGAATCGTCTCCCTTGATTCCGTAAACATTGTTCGCAATCTTCATCCCGAGTCCTCTGCATACAGGACAGATTCTTTCGTGTTCGGTCAAATCTTTTTCAAGATTTTCAGGGAATACATCCTGAACCGTTTTGTATAAATTTACCTGTTCTTTTTTAACCAAAGCCATTTTTTTGTATCTCCTTCCCCTTACAATGCTATCTTTGCATTATCTACATAGTTTTTAGCTGTTTCGTACCCGCTTCTTGCGACTATCCCGCATACAGACCACCAGCAGGATTCCGTTTCTTTTTCCGTAAGGTTTCTGCCGCGTTCTTTGCACTGGTGATTACAATTTTTCTGATACCCCTAGTGCATTATCTAGCCCCATCTTAACCAACCGGTGTAACTGCTTATCTGTTAGTTTATCTTCTACATATACCGCATACTCGCCCTGCGTAACAGGTCTATAGATTTTGCACCATCCATGCTCTTCTAAATATCTTTCTGAATTATTTGTATCTACGATTCCAAAACAGATATTATCCGCTAGAGCAACGTGTCCCTGAAATTCACAATGAAAATATCTTCCATCTGGTGAAATCCATCCATACTTTGTTTCTGGTTTTATTACGGTTTTTTCTATTTGTTTCGAACGCTCACTAATTTCAGGTGCTACATACTTTTTCCCATAATCTTCAAAAAAGTTCCAAAAATCTACCCGATTCGATTTGTGTGATTGGGGCGAAAGCCAAATTCCTGATAGAAAATTGGTTGGCATAATAAAAATACTATGCAGATTTATTTCTGGTCTTTGCATCAGATCTAGTAAATAGCCATTTCGATCATTTTTCTTTATCATATCCCAGCGTCTTATTCCATTTTCCTCATAGCATATAAGATCCATCCGTTCTTACCGTCCTTTTTATATATCAATGATTTTTCCGCATTCAAAATTCAGTCTTTCAGCATATTCGCGGATCTTCTCGGTGTCCTGCTTGATTTTTTCAAGATCTGGCATTTTTCCCGAAATCATGTCTTTTATATTTGCAATATGATTGTTTATGGATGAAAAATAAAAATCTTTTAACCATGATACAATCACGGTGTTTTTTATACCGGCATCTTCAAAAAGTTCTGATAAAGTTTTTCTATCGGATGCCACAGATGTTATTTTTAACCCCTGTGTTCTTCCGGTCTTTATCTTAGGCGGGACTTCACATTTTTCTGTTTTTGCTTCAATAAAGCAGACTACATTTCCACTTTGAGCAGAAATTTTAATTGTTTTTGTCCGATCGTAGCCAAGTACCTTTTCTTTTACCGATAAAATATCTGCAGAAATAATTTCACTAAGGTTTGTTCTTGCAATAAACCTGTCCGCGACATCCTTCATAGCTCTTGCGATTGAGTGATACAAAACGCTCTCACACGGTTCTGTCAGATAATATGTCGTCCCGATCAGTCCGATTTCTTCCACAATCTGTTCTATCGTTTTGTTCAGCATTATTTTTTCTGCCTGTTCAACACTTACTATTTCCGGCATATGGTATTGTTCCATTACCGATATTATTTTGCTATTGCATGGCATTTTCCCACAAATATCTCTCATAAAGATTATCCTTTCTTTTTCTTATATATAATATATCACATATTACGTAAAATGTAAATCAAATAGCTTTAAGTAATCGAGCGTGAATTCCCGGTTACTTATATTCGAGGAGTTCACTTATTTCTATAAGATATTTGTTTCGTATGTCTATATGCGGATTTTTAGGAAAGAATAATACCGCCGTTTAATTACGGCGGCATTTTTTTCATGTCGTAAAGTTTGTCACTTTACGATATTTTCTTTTTCGGAGACAGATGTTAGCTTTTTGCCTGTTTCAAGTGCGTCTAATCTGTCATTTATAGAAGCCGGCTTTTTCGGTGTATTAGAGGTCGTTTCAAGCATCACGCCTACTAATTTCTTTACCTGTTCTATGGAACACCCTTCTTCCAAAGCAAGCCGTGCCATTTTCATTTCCTGATGAGTGAGAAACTGGTTTGCAAATACCTGCACCTGCTCCTGATTTAGTCCGTGTTTTATACCAAGCCTGACCTGCTTTAACTGAGCAGGAGAAAAAACAGCCTCCCTCACCATATTTACATAATCACAAGGGACACGTTCTTCCAGACTTTTTCGCATTTCTTTCATTTTTTCTTCCGGATACAGAGGATTGCTGTACATTTTGACTTCTCTATCAGGTGAACTACTCGGATACAAGTAACCGAGTTTCCTGCTTCAGCCACCACAGCTTTGCGGGTACGAAAATGTACCGGTAAAGTCTTACACGGTGTCCACAGGCGTCAGATTCGGCTGGTCCCCAGCTTATCATATAGTTTACGCTGCTTTCATGAGCATACGCAGACCTTCCTGTCTGATGTTGATCGCGGCGTTTTGGTCCCGGCTCATAACCAGACCACAGGAACAACGCATGGTACGGATACGCAGGTCCTTCATTTCAGGATGCCTTATCCCGCAGCAGTGGCAGATCTGGCTTGACGGATACCATTTGTCTACGCGCACCAGATACTTTCCCCGGTCGGCAAGCTTATATTCAAGCATGTTCAAAAACAGACCGTAACCGTTATCCATTGTGGTTTTTCCGTTACCAAAGCCTTTATTTGCCATAGCCCGCATATTGAGGGATTCTGCACATACGATATCGTACCGATTGGCTGTCTCGGTCGAAAGCTTATGCAGATGGTCAA
>OGXW01000736.1_pt1 | contig 24796 bp, 16 predicted proteins | sample 1576341 | NCBI WGS metagenome assembly OGXW01 (sample SAMEA3541592, study PRJEB24748) | human gut metagenome | biome: human gut; feature: human-associated habitat; material: faeces | place: China | collected 2012
TTTTATCCGAATGAGGGCGGCGTAGCGGGCTACGGCAACCGAATGAGGGTAAAATATACCGCAAAGTGGGGCTTGCAGATTGCGGAAATGATTTTTCAGACACACTCTAGTGCCTTGGTGCATCCTCGCGGAGCGTTTTTTACTTTACAGGAAAGCAATTTCCCGTAAAGCAAAAGGCTGTCGCCCCCGGAACTCTCACAAGTTCCGAAGCCGGCAGCCTTTTTATGTTTTACAAGCTTATCTTATGCTTCCTTTGTCTGCTGACACAGAGGGTGACAGCAAAGTACCATACGGCCATTGCCCATATCTGTTGCATCTGGGCGTTTCTGACGACATTCATCGGTTGCGTACGGACAACGAGGAGCGAACTTACAGTATTCCACTGCATATTCTTTTCCTTCCATATCCGGCATGGCAATCTCTTTCTCCCATTTGTCTCCGACACGAGGTACGGAACTCATCAGAAGTTCAGTATACGGATGTGCCGGATTGTCCATGATCTGTTTTGCCGGTCCGTATTCGATCAGGCAGCCACGATACAGGGTTGCGATATAATCGGATACATAATATGCAGTCGACAGGTCATGCGTAATATAAATAAATGAGATTTTGTATTTGTCACGCAGCTCTTTAAAGAGGTTTACGATGTTCATCTTCATAGATGCATCGATTGCCGCAACAGGCTCATCTGCGATGATCAGTTTCGGACGGGTAATCAGGGCTCTCGCGATGGATACACGCTGCAGCTCTCCACCTGAGAACTGAGTCGCATATTTTCCTTTTACGACTGCCAGAGACATACCAACACTCTTTAATGCTTCATCAACAACTTTATCTGCTTCTGCTTTGTTCTTTGCGATGCCAAGACGAAGAGCAGTGTTATACAGGTAAGTATCTACGGTCTTTCTTGCTGAGAAAGATTCGTACGGATTCTGGAAGATCGGCTGTACATCCAGTTTGAACTGTTTTGGATCATAGCTTTTTTTATCTGCATAAGATTTTCCATCCAGAACGATGTCACCCATATCCGGGTTATGAAGACGAAGAATCATCTTACATAAAGTAGATTTACCACAACCGGACTCGCCTACGATAGACAAGATTACCGGTTTATCATCATCGATAGATAAAGAAACATTATCTACAGCCACCAGCTTTTTACCACGCAGCATACCACCTACACGGAAAATCTTGCTGACGCCTTTTACTTCCAATAATTTATCAGCCATTCGTCTTCACCTCCTCTTCTAATAAGTGACACGCAGCGAAACGACCCGGTCTTATTTCCCGGAATTTCGGAACTTCACTGCGGCACCGGTCCGTAGCATGCGGACAACGAGGTGCAAAACGACATCCTGGCGGCGGATTCTTCAGTGCCGGCGGACGTCCTGCGATACCAACTCGCTGTACATCCTCGCCTACACGCGGAAGAGCATCTACCAGCATCTTTGTATACGGATGAATCGGATCATTGAAGATATCTTCTGTCTTACCGAGCTCTGCAACACTACCGGAATACATGATCGCCATACGGTCTGTGATCTGATAATGAACACCCATATCATGACTTACAATGATCATTGTATTCTTTAACTGTTTCTGCAGACGCATCAGCATCATAAGAATACCCTTCTGTACAACTACGTCCAGAGCGGTTGTCGGCTCATCGGCCAGAACAACACCCGGGGACATAAAAGTTGCCAGTGCAATGATCGCACGCTGTCTCATACCACCGGACAGCTGGAATGGAAATGACTCCAGAACATCCGGGGAAAGATTCAGTTCTTTCAGATAATCAGCAACTCTTGCCAGAGTTTCCTCCGGTTTTTCATTTTTTTTCTGGTCCTTTGGAATAGAATCCAGAAACTGTGTCTTCAGACGAACGATCGGGTTCAGAACACTCTGTGCAGCCTGTGGCACATATGCGATATTGTTCCACCAGGTGTCACGAATCTTTCCAGATTCGAATGAATATTTCTTTCCGTCTTTTTCACCTTCCAGAACAACACGCCCCTGATCGATCACCAACGGATAGTCAACAATATCATAAAGAGTGTTCAGCAGGGTGGTTTTACCACATCCGGACTCGCCTGCGATGCCGAAGATCTCATTGTCTTTAATCTCAAAGTTAATGTCCTTGAGTACGTGTACATCACCGTCTATTGTCTTGTAAGACGTTGACAAATTCTCGATTTTCAGCATACCTATCACCTGCCTCTCTTCTTAGCCTGATAATCGTTGTAACCTGTAATCAGCATGAACAGGCCAACAAATAAGATAACGGTTGCAACAATAGGAGAACCGATCCAAAGCCATCTCTTAGCCAGGACTGCATTGTATCCTCTTGCCCACTGAATCATGTTACCAAGAGAAACCAGGTTTCCCGGTGACAGACCCAGAACGGCCAAACTGGATTCTGAACCGATTGCACTCAGTGTTGCATTCATAAAGTTGGAAAGTGACCAGGACAGTGCGAACGGAAGAATCTCCGTTACAACGATCTGTAAAGTACTTTCACCTGAAAAACGTGCTGTGTGAATAAAGTCACGCTCTTTGATTGTCAGAGCCATGGAACGGATCTGACGGCTTGGCCATGCCCATGCGAACATCGCAAGAACAAGTGCCATAACAATTACAGTGGAGCTTCCTTTCATCAGGGAAGTCATCATGATCAGAATCGGCAGAGACGGGATTACTACGAAAGTATCCGTGATAATCATCAGCACTCTGTCCAACGCGCCGCCTGCAAAACCTGCAAGCAGACCAACCAGAACACCCACAACAGTACCAATAGTAGCTACGATCAGACCAATCATCAGAGAATTGTGAATGGCTTCGATCAGCAACCATACAATATCCTGTCCCATACTGGTGGTTCCAAGCCAATGTTCAGCAGAAACTCCCAGATTATTCGGGTATGTATTATAGGTAAACGGATTTGTATGTGGGATAAAATATACTACGAATCCAATGATCAGGAAAAAGCAAGTAGAAATCAAGCCTGCTTTTAAACGAAAATTGGCTGTTTTCCAAAATTTCTTCATGTCTGTCCCTCCCTCTTATCAGCCGTACCGGATTCGCGGATCGATGAACGGGTAGATCAGGTCCACAATTAAAGTTGCTGAAGCAATCGCTACGATGGAAATTGTAATACAACCAAGGATCATATTATAATCCGACTGCAGGATCGCGGCCTGAATCAGAGAACCAACTCCAGGGTATCCGAAAATAATCTCGGTCATGATGGAACCACCGAAGACACCACCAAGGCTCATTGCCAGTGCTGTGATCTGGGTCAGAATGGAGTTACGCATTACATAGTTCTTGCCAATGGTGAACTCGGAAAGTCCACGGAAACGGGCATAACGTACATAATCTTCTTCTGCTGTAGTACTCGCCAGAGATTTCATGGAGATGATCCACCATCCGGTACCAAGTAACAGCAGTGAGATTCCCGGAAGGATGGAAGCCTTGACCACAGAAGCGATCCAAGGACCAAATCCACCTTTAGTATTGATAACTGCCTGCAACGGGAACCATTTTAATATAAATGCAAATACAATCTGTAAGATCAACGCTACCAGGAAGTAAGGAATCGGGTAGATAAAAATTGCAATTGCTTCCAGAATCTTGGATGAAGTTTTATTTTTCCGAAATCCTGCCAGAAGACCGATCAGGTTACCTACGATCCACGCAATAAACGTGGATGTCAGACAGAGCATCAACGTATATGGCAGATATCGTCCAATGATCTTTCCTACCGGTTCCGGATAACTCATCAGTGACGGACCAAAGTCAAAATGCAGCAGACCATGCCACAGGAAATATCCATACTGTTGCAGCAGCGAGCCATCAAGTCCAAACTGCACACGCAAGCTGCTACGGAGGGCATCCATCTCAGCTGGATCCATGTTACCGGAACGTGACTGAATCTGTGCGATCATGTTTTCAACAGGATCTGACGGAAACATACGTGGAATGAAGAAGATAAAGGTAACACCGATCAGGATAGTCAGCGCCCAGGCAAGCACTCGCTGCAGAAAGAATTTCTTAAATTTCATACACAGCACTCCTTTACTACTATTTCTACACAAAAGGGACGGCTCGTAAGTTTTTCTTACAACTCCGTCCCTTCTGATATTTCAGCAAATAACTCTGTCAGTTTTTGCTGTTTTCATCATTTTATTACTGTTCCTAAAGACTTAAAGGATTAAGCCTGTGTAGGAGTGATGTTTGGAAGCATGTATTTGAAGCAGCTCCACCACCACCATGGACCATTGTACGGGTTGTCCGCATTCGGATAACCTTCCCAGTAAGTTGAGTTGGTCGGAACGAATTTTGTACCAGAGAGGAAGTTGATTTCCGGCATATCTGTTACACATTCCTTAAGGAATTCAGTATGCAGTTCGTAAGATCTATCACTTTCCGGATCAGTATTAGCAAGTTCATGAAGTATCTCTGTAACTTTTTCGTTATTCCAACGAAGTCCCTGACCTGAACCAGTTTCGCCTACAGGTTTGATCAGATCACCGTCAAATCCGCTGATTGCAGAATAGAAGTCTTTCAGGATACCGCCGGATGGCCAGTAACCAGCAATCTGGAAGTTACCCTGTCCACCATCTACATCCCATGTTGCGGAAGATTTAGAAGCAATTGTACACTGGAAACCGAATTTTGTCAGCTGGTTGTAAGCTGCCTGTACACCACGTGCTTCCTGGAACTCAGTATCTGCCAGATAACTCATCTCAAAGGTGAAAGGTTTGCCTTCATAATTCCATACGCCGTTTACTTTTTCCAGACCGGCTTTTTCAAGCAGTTTTGTAGCTGCTTCTTCATCATGTTTCCACCAGCCTGCACCAAACATGGTAATCAGTTCTTCATCTGTTCCTTCGATGCCAAGAGACTCAGCCATACGTTTTGCATAACCGGTGTCATATGGTTTGAAGGTTGTTCCATCGCCAAGATCCAGTTCGAAGTTTTCCAGCCAATCCTGCATTGGTATTGTGTAAGTTTCCTGCAGGAACTGTGTATTGTTCATTAACGGGATCGGAGCCGCACGTCCTGCTCCAGAGAACGTGTTCATGGAAATCTCATCAATATTAAGTGCTAAACAGATACCCCAACGGAAGTCTGGATTGTCAAACGGTGCGCCCTGACCGTGTGAGAATGTAAGTCCTTTTGCGCCCGGATCGTCTGGGTTTGCATATGGGAAATCGTTGTACCAGCAGTTGATTTTGTCGTTAGAAGCTTTCATGGTTTCAAACTCTTCCAGTGTTACTTCACACAGCAGGTCAACTTCGTTGTTGATCATAGCCATCTGTTTTGTGGTAGAGTCTGCGAATGTACGGAACCATACGTATTTCGGAGGCGTAGCTCCTTCTGCGTAGTCATACTGAGTGGATCCTGCAACACCAAGTGTGCTGTCCTTCCAGTCATCACGCAGTTCATACAGTACCCAGTCACCCAGTGAATCGTAATCTTTTACGGTATACGGACCTGCTACTACAGGATCTTCATCCTTGAATGTAGTAACGTCGGACTGTTTTGAATAAATATGTTCCGGAACGATACGGTAATCAGTTCCCCATACAGTGATACCATATCTCTGTACGAAACGCGGGAATGGTTCTTTCATCTTAAACAGAACTGTGTAATCATCTACTTTTTCTACGGAATCAATGTACAGGTTTGTTGCTGCACTGGCACCGATTTCATCATTTTCTTTAATCATATTGAAAGTGAAGACAACGTCATCCGCTGTTACATCTTCACCATCGGACCATTTGATACCCTGACGAACTTTTACTGTCCACTCGGTAAAATCATCATTGGACTCAGGCATGCCATCAGCAATCTCGCCCCACTGTTCACCATTTGCGGTATCCATTTCCCACAGATGAGCACTCATCAGCTGATGAATACCAAATCCCATCTGGGTACCTTTCATGTAGCTGTTGAACTGACCAGGTACATCTGTCGGGGACTGACACTCAACGATCAGTGTCTCAGAACGAGGAGTTCCTACCTCTGTAGTAATACCTTCAGATGCTGCTGTTCCGCTTCCGCCTGAACTGTCATCTGTAGAAGTTGTTCCACTGGAATCTGTAGATCCGCCGGAACTGGAATCACTTCCGCCGCCGCCACAGCCGGCTAACATACCAACTGCAAGCGTAGCTGCTGTTAAAACTGCAACTATTTTTCTTTTCATCTCTTTCCCTCCCTTTAGGTCTTGAAAATAACTCAGACAACATCATATTCGTCAATCTTCCGTTGTCTCTATATAAATTTTCCTTCTGTCCATACTACTTTTTTCAGAAAAACTCTGCTGGCGCCTACCGTATGAACACGAACGAAAATCTACATTCCTTCACAATTTTTCTTAATATTGTGTTTCGTCATAATAACTACGGAATCTTTTGTTTCGCTCACGACATTATATAGTTTGTCACCCCACTATCGTGAACATTTCATACAATACCATTCACTTTTCCTTGTTATTTCTGGTGATTTTGACGTATTGTTTAAATGTTGTTTCGTCATGTTTATATATTATACCATTGTTTTATAAAAATCAAGTACAATTTAACCAATTTTAAAAAAATCCGCTTTGGTTTCTTTCCCCAAAGCGGATTTTTATGTTTTTGTCTATATTCCATTATTTTTCTTTGCTTTTTTCGCTCTTTTTCGTCAATTTGCGAACAACCGCCAGGCATCCAAGAAGTGCGATCAGGTTTGGAAGCACCATTAAGCCATTGAACATATCTGCCATATCCCATACCAGATCTACTTTCAATGTGGATCCGATGATTACGCAGATCACAACGATCACTGCATAAACTTTTACTGCACCATTTCCGAACAAATGCCGAACATTCACTTCACCGAAATAATACCATCCGACAATTGTAGTAAAGGCAAAGAACAGCATACACAATGCAATAAAGATATTTCCAAAGTTACCGAATCCTACGTTGAATGCACTCTGTGCCAGTTCAGAACCTGTCTGTCCGTTACCAAGTACTCCGGTGGACAGGATAACCAGAGCTGTCAGTGTCAGAATAATAAATGTATCGATAAATACACCCATCATTGCGATGATTCCCTGATCACACGGATCCTTAACCTCCGCTGTTGCATGTGCATGTGGTGTGGAACCCATACCTGCTTCGTTGGAGAAAAGTCCTCTCGCAACACCGAAACGCATCGCTTTCTGAACCGTTACACCAAGTGCACCGCCTGCGATTGCCTGTGGTGCAAAAGCACCCACAAAAATATCTTTAAATGCGGTTCCAACCCCCGGAAGATGCATCGCCAGGATCACAAGGCAGCCGATAATGTATAACAGTGCCATAATCGGAACGATCTTTTCTGTAAAGCTTGCGATTCTCCTGATTCCACCAATGAAGATGATACCGGCAATCACTGCCACACAGATTCCCACTGCCAGTTTCGGTACATGGAAGGCATTGTTAAATGCTGCACCGATAGAGTTGGACTGTACCATATTTCCCATAAATCCCAGGGCCAGAATGATAGCTACAGAAAAGAAACCTGCCAGGAATTTTCCAAATCTGCCCTTGAATACGTATTTTATATAATATACCGGGCCTCCTACATAGTGTCCGTTTTCCAGTTTTCTTGTATGCTGTGCCATAACAGCTTCCGCATAGATGGTAGCCATTCCGAAGAATGCACTGACCCACATCCAGAAGATGGAACCCGGCCCTCCGGATGCAATCGCTGTCGCTGCTCCGGCGATATTACCGGTTCCTACCTGGGCGGCAATCGCTGTTGTCAGAGCCTGAAAAGAACTGAGACCATTTTCTCCTTTCCCTCCATGCAGCGAAAAATTACCAAACAATGCTTTCATTCCAGCACCAAACTTTCGTACCTGAATAAATTTCAGGCTGAACGAGTAAATGATACCGGCTCCCAGAAGCAGGATCAGCAGTGCATAATCCCACAGAAACGTATTGACACACTCAACTACTTTTGCAACAAATTCCATGTTTTTTCTTCTCCCTCACTTTTTCTTACGTTTCAAGCCAATACCGGAGAATGTGTCGGGGCACATCCACGCGGAGCGTTTTTTACTCTGCCGGAAAGCAATTTCCGGTAAAGCAAAAAGGTCCCGGGGAATCCCCGGGACCTGATACTTCCATAACTGTTCTGCGCCTTTGCAGGTTCTGTTCAGAATTGTTATTCATTATCCACTCGAAATACAAAAACTACTGCGACATGTCGCTTTTCTTTTTGTATCTTTCACACTGTCCTTTTGCCTGAGAGATTCACAGATCACAGATCTGCTTTCACCTTCGGCACCCATCTTTGGGATTCTCCAGAGGGCCATCCGGTTACAGTCCTGTCCTTTTGGGGACACCTGAGAGTATTATTCCTTCGGCGGGCATATGCCTTCTTTCCTGCAACCTTCTATTGGCTCGATATTCAATTAAAATGCATGTCCACAGCTGCTTTGTGTTACACGCAAGGACAAGTATACACCCCCGGAAGACACTTGTCAATCCGGGGGTGCATTTTTTTCATTCTGTAATTAACCAGACTGTTTACAGACTCTTGATAAATCTCATGAATGCAGCTCTGCCTTCCTCTGTGCATTTGTATACACCTGCATGTTCCAGAACTTTCATGAATACGATACCGATCTCTTTTTTCAGGATTTCTTCCACATTTTCTGCTGTAAACGTATATTTTTCTTTCAGTTCGTCTACCCAGTCTGCATGTTTTTCCAGAATCTCGTCTTTTCTCAGATCTGCTCCTGCGACAATTGCTTTGCACAGTCCTTCCAGTTCTCCTTTCAGACGTGCCGGCAGTACTGCCAGACCCATAACTTCGATCAGTCCGATGTTTTCTTTCTTAATATGGTGCAGTTCTGCATGTGGATGGTATACACCCAGAGGATGCTCGGCTGTAGTAATATTATTTCTCAAAACCAGATCCATTTCATACAGATCTCCACGCTTTCTTGCGATCGGCGTGATGGTATTGTGTGGCTCTCCGTCTGTTTCCGCAAAAACAAATGCCTCTTCGTCCGTATAGCCTCTCCATTTTAACAGAATCTTGTCTGCCAGCTCGATCAGACGCTCAGTGTCCGGACCACTGATACGGATGACGGACATCGGCCATTTTACGATTCCTGCTTTTACATCTTCGAATCCCGGGATCACTACTTCTTTTTCCACCGGTGCTTTTGCCATGGCGAATTCATAATGACCACCCTGGAAATGATCATGACTCAGGATCGATCCTCCTACGATCGGCAGGTCCGCATTGGAACCTACAAAGTAGTGTGGGAACTGTTTTACAAAGTCAAACAGTTTTGCAAAAGTTGCGCGTTCGATCTTCATCGGTACATGCTGAGAATTGAATACGATACAATGCTCGTTATAATATACATAAGGAGAATACTGGAAGCCCCACTGACTGTTGTTGATGGTTACCGGTATGATTCTGTGGTTCTGTCTTGCCGGATGGTTCAGTCTTCCTGCGTAGCCTTCATTTTCCATGCAAAGCAGACATTTTGGATAAGAGGTCTGTTTTGCCAGTTTTGCTGCTGCGATGGCTTTCGGATCTTTTTCCGGTTTGGACAGGTTGACGGTAATATCCAGATCACCGTATTCTGTCGGTGCTACCCATTTCATGTCTTTTGCGATACGGTAACGACGGATATAATCGGTATCCTGGCTGAATTTGTAATGTGCATCGGTAGCTTTTATCGGGTCTTCTTTATACAGCTCCCAGAAACGGCGGATCACATTGCTCGGGCGGTCTACCAGAAGGCTCATAACTTTTGTATCAAACAGATCACGATAACCTACACTGTTCTCTTCCATCAGACCATGTTCATATGCATAGTCACAGATATCTCCCAGAATGCTTTCCAGTTCGCCTACCACACTCTGATCTGCCCCGTCAGACTCCAGAATCTGTTTTACATATTCTTCGTCGATCGCATCCATCTGCAGTAATTCCAGAATTTTATTCGTAGTATAACGCTTGTCTTCCTTTTCTACCAGACCGGTTGCCAGTCCATACTGTACCAGTTTTACAATACTCTCTTGAATCATTCCTTTTCTCCTGCCTTTCCTTTTAATACCACGGTGCCGAACCGACCTATAGTGCCATCATACTCTCCCAGCCATACCGGATACCGTTCTGTAGGCAGCTTGACTTCTACCGGCTGGCGGTTAAAGTTCTGTACAAATACATAATCTGTATCCTGATTTCGGCGCACGCTTACTTCCACGCCTTCCGGGATGTGGGCAACTACACGTTTTACACCTGCTTCTTTTGCAATTTTACGATAAACTTCATCATAAAATTCCTGTTCAAAGTCTGCGCAGACATGGTATGCTTTTCCTTTTCCGAAAAGGTTCACGGTGAGTGCAGGCATACCAGCATAAAAGTCGGTTTCATAGGTCATCAGAGGCTGTGCAGTGGAGGCCTTAACCAGTTCGCAAAGATGGTTACAGGTATAGGTTTTTGTCAGACACAGCTCATTTCCTTCCACCGGTACTCCTCTATTATATTCCCCATCGTACAAGCCGTCAATCTCCGTACTGCGAAGTCCCATCACATCCATCAGTCCATGGGGAGTTCCCTCCAGGAAACACAGATCGGTACTGTCCACGATACCTGACCAGTAGGTCAGGATAAATGTTCCTCCATTTTCCACATACTTACGAATCTTCTCTTCGAATCCTGCCCGGAGCATATAAAGCATAGGTGCTGCTACCACTTTATAACCATCCAGATCCTGTTCCATATCGATCATATCCACGTTCAGCCCCTGTTTGCGGAATGCATAATAGGATTTTTCTACGGTTTCCTTGTAGAACAGTCCTTTATTTCTCGGACCCTGGGCATCTTCCATCGCCCAGCGGTTCTCCCAGTCATATACCACAGCCACCTGTGCGGGATTCTTCGCTCCGGTAACTTCCTGAAGTTTCTCCAGGCTTTCACCCACTTCTGTAACTTCTCTAAATACTCTGGTATCATCTTTGCCATAATGATCGATCACCGCACCATGGAATTTTTCAGAGGAACCCTGGCTCTGGCGAAGCTGGAAATACAAAATACTGTCGGATCCGTGGGCAACAGCCTGCATGGAAGCTGCATGGAGCATTCCCGGTTTCTTCAATTTGCTTACGGACTGCCAGTTGGTTGCCGATGGGCAGTTCTCCATCAGCAAAAATGGTTTTTTCTGAATACTTCGCATAATGTCATGCTGCATACCATTATCCATAGCTGTCAGGTATTCTTCTTTCTTATGCCACTGTGGATAATTATCCCAGGATACAAAATCCACCACATCTGCAAATTTGTGGTAGTTTAATCCCTGGAAATTGTACATCATATTGATAGTCGTCGGTTTGTCGGATCCTGCATCCCGAATCGCCCGAATCTCCCATTTTACAAAATCCACCGTCTGATCGGTCACAAACCGTTTCCAGGCCAGGTTCAGGCCGTGAAGAGAGCAGTCTCCCCTCGGGGAAGGACTGTCTACCTGATCAAAATCATTATACCGGTGACTCCAGAATGTGGTTGCCCATGCCCGGTTCATCTTATCTACTGTCTGATATTTGTCTTTCAGCCAGTTTTTAAAGGCCGCCTGACACAACGGGCAATGACACTCTCCTCCATATTCATTGGAAATATGCCAGGCGATCACACCCGGATGATCTTTGAATTTTTCTGCCAGTTTTGTATTCATGATTCTTGTCTTTTCTCTGTATATCGGAGAGGTATAGCAGTGGTTATGTCTTTCTCCATACAGATTTCTGTGACGGCCGGCATCTACACGAAGTACCTCAGGATACTTCTGTGCCATCCATCTTGGTCTTGCTCCGGTCGGGGTGGCAAGAATTGTAGAAATACCATTTTCATACAGACGGTCAATGATCTTTTCCATCCATTCAAAATGGAACTCTCCCTCTACCGGTTCCAGTACTGCCCAGGAAAATATACCAAGGGACACTTCATTGATTTTCGCTTTTTTAAAATATTCGATGTCCTTTTCCAGAATCTCCGGGCTGTGAAGCCACTGTTCCGGATTGTAATCTCCACCGTGGAGCATTTTTCCAAAATTTACTTCTCTCGCCATATGTTCTTCTCCTGTATTACCGGAAAAGCCTTTCTCCCTTCACTTCAAGGAGAAAGGCTTTTCCTTTCGTTTCATTATTTATTTGTAATTTTCATCAGATTCCTTTGAATGTGAATGTAAATTCCATCTTTTCATCGGTTTTGATCAGGTATTCCGGAAGTGGTTTTGCTCCCCAGCTGTCATCTCCGGCAATACCCATCTGCTGTTTGGATACACGTACTACCGTGTAGTGTACCTGTGGCAGCTCAAATGGATGCATTGCATTTTCCATCTCGTGTGGTGTATATGGCAGTGCGGAGAATTCCATAGCATCACCGGTAAACAGCATTCCTCTGCCCTTACGGTCTGTTACAGATGCCCAACGTACGCCAACCTTGTTTCCGCATTCCTGCGGAACCATGTATTTTGCCATATTATCTTCCACTTTGTTCCTGTAGATACCCAATTTTGCGCCTTCGCATCTGTCCACATAGGTTTCTTCCGGTCCCATGCCGTACCAGGTTACATTGTCGTAATCTGCATCGAACTTGAACATAACACCGAATTCCGGCATATCGCCCAGACCCTCTACCGGATCATAAGTCAGTGTGGTGCGGATACTTCCGTCTCCATATACCTGATAGCTCAGTTTGCACTCAGTTGCCGGAGTCGTTGGCATTGCATACGTAAATGTAATCTTTGCGCTGTCATCCAGAACTTCGATTTCAGGGATATGCATTCCCGGATAATGTCCTCCGGTTGGATATTTGTGAGACAGATACATGGATGCCAGTTTCCACTGTCCGCAGCGCATCTGCATCATGCTTCCGTTATCATTGTCAACCGGTGCCCGCCAGAAGTTTGGTCTCGGGATCATCTGGATCATCTCCACTCCACCGTAACGGTAAGATGCAAGACCACCGTTCAGATAAGAGAAGAGCACATCGAAGTTCTCCCCGCGAACGCCAAAGTCATGACCGGATCTGATCACTTCGAATTTTGCAGGTTTCACAGCTTTCGCAGGTGCTTCTACTTTATAGACACCCTGTCCGAAAGCCACTTCATGACCACGTTTTGCCCATACCGTATCGTCTTTCAGACGGAAGGATACAGTAACTGCGTATTCACCCGGCAGAGTCTGTACCGGGATCGGCAGACTTATGGTCTCTTCGCTCAAAGGCGCTACATGAGTTTCCATCGGAACTTCTTTTACTTCTTTTCCGTCTTTTGCAAGTACTACGAAGCAGTCAAAGCTATCTGTGTTGATAAACAGGTTCTTGTTGACGATGGTTACCTGGTCTTTTTCCACTTTGGCAGAAATGTTCTGATAATTAAATTTCACATCCTGCATCTTCGGAGATGCGTCTCTTTCTCCGCCGTATGCGATACCGTTTCCGCTGAAGTTGTAGTCACATGGCCGATCATTAAAGTCACCGCCGTACGCCTGAAATTCTTTTCCGTAACGGTCTTTTTTGTAGATGGACTGATCGATGTAATCCCAGATAAATCCACCCTGGTAGGACGGCTCGGTATCCGTCAGATCTGTATATTTGTGCATGCCTCCGCAGGAGTTACCCATTGCATGAGTGTATTCGCAGCAGATAAATGGTTTGCTTCTGTCTTTTTCCAGAAATTCTTTGATGGCTTCTACAGACGGATACATCTGGCTTTCCATATCACTGGTATCGTTGTATCTTCTGTCGTGGTAGACACCTTCATAATGTACCAGGCGGTTCGGATCCATCTTACGGTACAGCTGTGACATCTCGTAGATTACTTTTCCGCCAAATGCCTCATTACCGCAGGACCAGATCAGTATCGCCGGATGGTTCTTATCTCTCTGATACATGGAATTGACACGATCCAGCATCATATCCATCCATTCCGGACGGTCACATGGTACGACTTTGCTGAAGTCACCGGTCTGTTCTGCACTGATGTCCCAGCTTCCGTGGCTCTCCAGATTACACTCTGCGATCATGTAGATACCATATTCGTCACACAGTTCATAGATGCCGACCGCATCCGGATAATGGCAGGTACGGATCGCATTGATGTTGTTCTGTTTCATGGTCACCAGGTCTTTGATCAATTCTTCTCTGGATACCACACGACCGGATACAGAACTGAATTCGTGACGGTTAACACCTTTGAAGACGATTCTCTTACCATTCAGCATCATGATAGAATCTTTCATCTCAAAACGACGGAAGCCCACTCTCTGAGGGATCACTTCTGTCACCTGTCCGTTCTCATCCATCACTTCCAGTAACAGATCATATAATACAGGAGATTCTGCAGACCACAGTTCAGGATTCTCCACTTTCATCACATACTGAGACTCCTCTGCCAGTGTCTCTTCTACACTCTGCAGTTCTTTTCCATCTTTGGATAATGTAATTTTTACTTTTCCGGCTTTTGTTGCTTTGGTATCGATCACCAGATCCGCTTTGGTGAAGGTATCGTCCAGAAGTGTCTGGATCTTCACATCAGATACATGGACTTCCGGGATCGCATACAGATAGACATCACGGTAGATACCCGAGAAACGGAAGAAGTCCTGATCCTCACACCAGCTGCTGCTGGTCCATTTGAAGACCTGTGCTGCCAGTTTGTTTTCTCCTTCTTTCAGATAAGGAGTCAGTTCGAATTCGGACGGTGTAAAGGTATCTTCACTGTATCCTACAAAGTTACCGTTCAGCCATACAGCGATACCACTTTCTGCACCCTGGAAAGAGATAAATACTTTTTTGCCTTCCATCTCTTCCGGAACTTCAAAATATTTCACATAAGAAGCAACCGGATTGAATCTCTCCGGAATCTGACCCAGTTCTACTTCTTCTCTTCCTTCCCACGGGTACTGTACATTTGCATACTGCGGTACATCATATCCCTCCATCTGAATATGAGCCGGCACACGGATATCATCCCATGGTTCACAGCAGTAATCCGTTTTTTCAAATCCGGGAATGGTACAGTTGTAGTTTTTTGCATAGTGGAATTTCCACAGTCCGTTCAGGCTGTAACGGAAGTTATCCACATCCTGCTCCATTGCTTCCACAGAAGTAAAATATCTGTGGTCTGAATGCGCTGCCACGCGATTGTCATTAAAATAAGTAGGATCTTTTACCCGGTCATAATTAAAAGTACGCATTTTATAATTCCTCCTTAAAAAACAGGCGGATATTCATATAAATTATAAATATCCGCCTTAATTTACTTATTAATACCGAAAACACCAACAGATGACTCTTTTTTTATTTAACTGCACCTGTGATACCTTCTGTAAAGCTCTTCTGGAATGCGAAGAAGATGATGGCTGTAGGAATTGTACAGATGAATACACCTAACATCAGCATACCGTAATCTACGGTGTAGTTACCCAGCAGGTTTGCTACCAGCATTGGCATTGTGATAGCGTCTTTGTTCTGCAGGATTACCTTTGGCCACAGGTAGTTGTTCCATGCACCCATGAATGTGATGATGGTAGCTGCAGCGTATGTAGATTTCATAGTAGGAATGAACATACGGAAGAAGATACCAACTTCGCTCAGGCCGTCGATTCTTGCTGCCTCGATGATATCATGAGGGAAAGATCTGGATGCCTGACGGAACATCATGATCATAAATGGTGTTGCGATGGACGGAAGCATGAATGCACCCATAGTGTTAACCATTTTCAGTGTAGAGAACATACGGAACATAGGAATCATGATAGCTGCAAAAGGGATCATCATTGCAGTTAACAGGATTGTAAATACAACATCTTTTCCTTTGTCATGATAGATCTCGAAGCCATAACCGGCAATCGAACAAACCAGCAGACACAGAATTGTCAGTACAGTTGCATTTCTAAAGGAGTTCCACAGAGCCAGTCCCAGGTTCTGATTTGCAATCAACGCTTTATAGTTTTGTATCAGATACGTTCCAGGAATCAGTTTACCTGCGATAACGTCAATACTTCTGTTCGTAGATGCACAGAACATATAGTACAGTGGAAATACAGAAACAATTGAAGCAATGGAAAGTACAAGATACATGAAGAATTTTTTACCTTTACCCATTATCGTTCGTCACCTACTTTCATCTGAAGTATTGCCAGGATAGCAACCATGATCAGGATCAGGATAGACATCGCTGCAGCATAGCCGAAGTTCGGGCTCTGCTTGAAGGAGATGTTGTAAATATAATGAGACATTGTCATAGTTGATTTTCCAGGACCACCGTTTGTCAGGTTCAGGGACTCATCAAACAGCTGCAGGGTACCATTGGTAGATGTAATGGTTGTCAGCAGGATGGTCGGTTTCAGAAGCGGAACCGTAATCTTGAAGAATGTCTGCATCGGGCTTGCACCATCGATCTTTGCTGCTTCATATACGGAATATTCGATGTTCTGCAGACCGGACAGGTAGAATACCATGTTGTATCCTGTCCATCTCCATACCAGTGCGATGATGATAACGGCACGTGCTGTCCATGCATTACCAAACCACATGATCGGTGATAATCCCAGGTTACGCAGAACCATGTTTACAAAACCGTCGTTTGCAAACAGAGAACGGAAGATCATAGCATAAGAAACCAGAGAGGTTGCACATGGTAAGAAGATACATGTACGGAACAGGCCTTTGAATCTCAGATCTTTATTGTTCAGCATAGATGCAAACATCAGTGCCAGCACCAGCATGATCGGTACCTGAATGATCAGGTAGAAGAATGTATTAAATAATGTCTGTTTAAATGTAGGGTCTTTCAAAATACGTGCGTAGTTTGCAAAACCGTTAAAGCTCAGGTTTACACCCATACCTGTCTGAAGAGACAGTATGAACGCCCGAATCATCGGATAAAAACTCATCCAGCCAATCAACAGGGTTGCCGGAAGCAGGAACGCCCAACCGGTCAGGTTGTGTTTCTTTGCAAGTGACAATCCTTTTTTCTTCTGATTGCTCATGAAATCCATCCTTCCTTTCTTTTCTAATTTCTTTAGAAAGAAGGGGTCTGCTCCGCTTTTTTCGAAGCAGACCCCCATCTTTATTTACTTCTTACTATTCTTTCAGTAAACGATTGCTCATTATTCTGAGTCAGATCAGCCACCCATGTTGAATTCTACAGTATCCTGTGCATTTGCGATTTCAGAATCCATATCTGCACCACTCTGGATAATGTTAGACAGTGCAACACCTACAGCGTCACGTGCATCATAGTAGAAAGCACCTGTTACATTAGAAGGAGTTTTTGTAGCAAAATCTACAATCTTAGCATAAACTGCTTCGTTGCTGAAGAATTCTACTGGTTGAGCATATACTTCGGAATCACCAGCCGGTGCCCATGTAGCCAGAGCGCCTTTTGCGATAATGTCATCATAGAGCTCTGTGCTTCCGGCGAATGTAGAGTTCATAAAGTCGATAGCCAAATCTGTCTTCTGGCAGTTGGTTGTAATTGCCCAAGAAGAACCACCGTTGTTGGAGTAGTTTGTAGCACCTTCTACATCGTCCAGTTTCGGCATATTTGTGATTGCCCACTGTCCGGACTGATCATCATTAGCTACGATAGAAGCCATGATCCAGCATCCGTTGATAACACCAGCTACTGTGCTGTTGTTGATAGATGCAATGTACTGATCCCAGTCAGTAACTTCTACCAGTGTTCCGTCTTCAACCATCTGTTTGTAGATCTCCAGGATTGGTTTCAGAGCTTTGTTATCTTTGATATTAACAGATCCGTCTTCATTGAAGAGAGATTCACCACAGGACTGCAGCATTTCCATGATCAGGTCAGGAGAACCCGCCTGAGATGTCAGGATCGGCTGTCCGGTTTTCTCTTTTACAACTTTTGCTTTTTCCATGAAATCAGACCATGTAATGTCTGTAAAATCATCAATTGTGTATCCTGCTTTTTCCAGCATATCGGTACGCAGACACTCGATAACAGCACCGTTATCAAACGGGATACCATAGTTCTTTCCATCCAGTGTAGAGTAAGCAACTTTTGCTTCGGAGAACTGGCTGAAGTCGATACCGGAATCTGTCAGATCTGTGAAGATATCCGGATAGTTGGTAGCATATTTCTGGAAGGAGTTATCCTGCATCAGGAAGATGTCAGGCAGTGTGCTCAGATCTCCGGCAGAAACAGCTGTTGTCAGTCTTGTCTCGATATCGTCGGATTTGATCTCGCTTACGTCTACTTTGAATCCAGGATGATCTTTTGCATAGATCTCTGCTGCTTTGTTGATTGCGTAGATGTTGAAGTTCGGGTCCCATGTCCAAACAGTCAGTGTGTTTTCATCATCAGAACTTCCTTCTGTAACGTTTGCATCTTCTGAACCGTCATCTGTTGCTGTGTCGTCTGTTGCTGCGTCGCTTCCTGTGCTTGAGGAATCGCTTGCTCCTGAAGAGCCACAAGCTGTCATTCCGAATACCATTGTGGAAGCTAATACAACTGCTACAATTTTTCTTTTCATAAATGTATATCCTCCTGATATGTATTTGTTCACTCTGCCAAAAACCGGCATCTCTCACTCGCTTTTCCCATTAGTGAATGTGTACAGTTTTTGAACTTTCTGTGAATCATTATGTACACATTATACCATACTTTTCCTGCATGTGTACTCATATTTAACAGGATTTTGTGCATTTTCATCCATTTAAGATGTTTTGACGGTTTTTACCATCCTTTTTCGGCTTTTATATCATAATTCAACAATTTCCGTTCAAAATGTTCCGGATCCTTTCTCCACTGTTGTGGCGAAATGCCCATAATCCTGTGAAAATTCCTGTTGAACGTGGATAATGTGGAGAAGCCACATCGTACGGCAATATCTCCCACCGTATCGTTTGTACGCTTCAGTTCCCCACATGCTGTGCGGATTCGAACCCAATTGATATATTCAACAGGCGACATCTGCATACAGTCATGAAATACCCTCCGCAGATGCGTTTCACTGATATGGCACATCGCAGCCAGTTCCTCCACCTTGATCGGACGGTCACAACATTCGCTGATATAGTCAATTGCCGGTGTGATCAGACTGGTATTTCCCGCCTCGAATTCTGCCTTTTCCACTTCTTCCCGATTCCACCTTGCCACCTGTAAAAGAAAAGCCAGGATCAGCCCTTTCACTTCTTCCAGATAGAATTCCTTTTTTTCCCGCATACATACAATGATCTGCTGCACCAGGGCTCCGATCTGCGGTTTATCCTGAACCCTCACAAAATGTGCTCTCTTATTCACGCGATCGATCACTTTCTGTGCCATCCTGGGGTTATCTTTATAAACTTCCCTCAGAAATTTGTCCGCATCAATAAACAGCCACTCCCAGTAACTGACACTGTCTCCCGTAGAGGTTGTAGTATGGGGAAAGTTCTTCGGTACCACCGTAAACATATTTCCGTCAAAGGGTAGGTCTTCTTCTTTAAAAGTAACTGTGCCTTCCCCATAATAGCAAAACCCAACTTCCAGATGATTATGAAAATGCAGATAATCAATCTCCCTTCCGTAATTCTGCACCCATTTATCCCCCAGCAAAGCAAGCACCGGACTTCCTGCCGGAATTTCATAATAACGGTATTCCATCTTTGGTTTTCTTTTTCTACCCATGTATACTGTCTCCTCTCTGAAGCTGTGTCTTCTTTTCCCCCATACTGATATCCTCCTGTCTACACATCTATATCAAGTATAAAGAATCCTGTGGATTTTGTCTATATAATTCACAGATACACCTTTTATTTTCTGTATATTTATGATTGTTCACTCCGTTTCCTGTAACGCGCTTCGTGATGCGCAGAATTTATTCCTCCCTGCCCTTCTTTGGATACTGTCAGGCACCAGGTTGCAAATACAAAGAAAAAATCCGTAAAACAACTGATTTCTGTTCAGAATTTTACGGATTTCTTCTTATCATATTATTTCTATATTATTATTTCTGATGTTTTTACATTGACTTTCTGTCCGCGATCTCCGCCATCTTGGCATCGTTCAGACGGGTATCTCCGTGAACACGGCTGTAGGACAGGTATCCGTTCATACGGTCGATCTTGGTCAGGTTTCTGGAGCCGCAGACCGGGCAGACATCCATCTCAAGCTCCTGATGTCCACAATCGTCGCAGTAGGCCAGCGACAGATTCACACCCTCATAATAACCCAGATTCATCGCCCGACGGATCAGTGCTTTTATAGCATGTACATTGTAGGAAATCGGATATCTGACATACTGAATCTTACCACCGTTGCACAGTTCCCAGAATCTTCCTTCCAGATCCTGTTTCTGGATCGGGGTGATGTCTTCAGTTACGTGGCAGTGGAAACTGTTGCTCACATACGGACGGTCGGATACCCCGCGCACGATACCGTACATCTTGCGGAACTGCTCTACCTGCAGACCGCAAAGGCTCTCAGCCGGTGTTCCGTAAATTGCATACAGGATCTGATCCTCTTTTTTGTATACATTAATCTTATCATTGATATAACGAAGCACTTCCAGTGCAAATTCTCCGTCTTCGGCAATGGATTTACCATTGTAAAGTTCCTGCAGTTCGTTCAGTGCTGTGATACCGAAGGAAGCTGTCATCGGACGGAGTAACGGACGGATCTTATCGGATGGTTTCAGATGGCCTCCGTAGAAACCGCCCTCACAGTATGCCAGCGGATTCGTGGAAGCACGCATCTCACCAAGGTAATCGTATGTTCTCTTATGCAGTCCGCGGATCATCTCCAGATAGAAATCCAGAACTTCATAAAAATCTGTGTTCTCTGCACGGGCTTTTGCCAGGATCATCGGAAGATGCAGGCTGACCGCACCGATGTTGAAACGACCGACAAAGACAGGCACATCGTTTTCATCTGCCGGTTCCATACCGCCACGCTCATACCACGGACTTAAGAAGGCACGACACCCCATCGGGCTGATTACTTTTTTGTATTTTTTGTACATGCTAGAAATGTATCCCTGGCCACTCATGGACAGCCAGTCCGGATACATGGTTTTTGCAGAGCAGGCAACACCTGTCTCAAAGACATCTTCACATTCTTTTCCATCTCCATGGATCTCTTCATCATACAGGAACACAATCTTCGGGAACAGTACCGGTTTTTTATGTCCGGCTTTTCCCTGTCCGCCCATATGGACTTTCAGCAGAGATTTTGAGATCATTTTTTCAAATCTTCCCATTCCCAGTCCCAGTGTCACGGTAACAAACGGATAGTCGCCACGGGAGGAACCAACGGTATTCAATTTGTATTCAATTCCCTGCCATCCCTGATCGCAGTCACGGCAGACTTTTTCCCAGGCGTATACACGCCCCTTTTCTTCTCTTCCTTCCCAGGACGGATCGGAATATTTCAGGAATTCTTCGTAATATTTGTTATAGCTTTTCTGTGCATACGGAGCCAGGATCTTATCTACTTCCGGCACGGTAAATCCGCCGTACTGCTGAGCTGCGGTGCTGAGGATAATATCCCCCATAACGTCAAATGCGGTATCCAGTGTCTTCGGCTCATTGTACCAGACATTTCCCATCTCAAATCCGCCACGCAGAACGGATCCCACATCGAACAGACAGCAGTTCATCGTGTCCAGACGGGCAGACTGATCATGAATATAGATATAGCCATCTTTACATGCCTGCAGTTCGTTCCGGTTCATAAAGAATTTTCTGTATAATTCTTTGTTCAGTTCATTAAAGATCAGGCTTCGCTTGGTTGCCACCAGCGCGCTGTCGGTGTTCGCGTTGCTTTTATCACCGATGTAACGGATGGACTGGCTCTTTGTATATACCTCATCCATCATGTGGATAAAATCCACTTTATAATTCCGGTAATCGCGGTAACTTTTTGCTACTGCAGGATTCACCTGTTCCAGGGCACCTTCCACAATATTGTGCATATCCTGGATCAGAATTCCGCCTTTTCGCTCTTTTGACATCGCTTCCGCCCGGTCAGTTGCATATTTGCAGATAAAATTAATCTCATCATCGGTAAACCGATACATTACACGGCCGGCTGACTTATTGACCGCACGCTTGATTTTACTGGCATCAAACTCTTCTTTGGTGCCGTCTTTCTTGATAATATATACCATTGCTTCCGCTCCTCGCTACTATATATAGTATTTTTCTTTTATTTTAATCAACATATTGTAGACAACAGTATAACACGGTTACCTACAAAAGGAAAGAGAAGAACCCTGAAAATTCTTCTCTTTTTTTATTTTGTTTTTTATGCAACTTTTCCAATGCCTTTTTTTATCTTTTCACATATCCGGTAGAAAAGTCGATGATATTGTGGAGGGTTTCTCCTTTCTCATAACGTTCCAGATTTTCGATGGAAAGTTCCAGAATCTTTTCCAGTGTCTCCGGCAGTGCATATCCGCCGGACACATGTGGCGTAATGATACAATGCGGCGCATCCCACAGCGGATGATCTTCCGGCAGTGGTTCCGGATCTGTGACATCAAGACCTGCCCCATAAATCGTTCCCTCTTGCAGGGCTTTCGCAAGAGCCAGACTGTCAATCGCAGTTCCGCGGCCTACATTTAACAGAATAGTATTCTCTTTCATCAGGTGTAATTCTTTCTCACCGATGACGCCTTTGGTGTCACTGTATCCCGGAAGGCTCAGTGCCACAATATCTGCCTGTGGCAGAAGTTCCGGCAGTGCTTCCATCGTGTATTGTGCATCCACATATTCAGGCTTCGGTTTCCGGCTCTTTCTGATACCTGTCACATGCGCGCCCAGTGCTTTCATTTTTCTTGCAAATGTCGTTTCGATATCTCCAAGACCGATCACCAGGACATGGCTTCCCTCTGTAACCATCATATGGGTCTGTTTCTCCCAGTGGTGGTCTTTTTGCTGGTTCTGGTAAATGTCCAGGCGTTTCTGGAGCGCAAACAGCATCGCGATCAGATGCTCGGAGATCGCCATTCCATACGCTCCGGTTGCATTGGTCAGCTGTGCCTGTTTTGGCAGGATCCCCGGTACACAAAATCCTTCTGTTCCGGCGTTATTTAACTGTATCCAGCGCAGATTCCGAGAATCTTTTAAGAATTCCGGTTTCACATTTCCGATAATAATATTTGCATCCTGCACCTGTTCTTTTGTCACCTCTGCTTCCAGGCAGTAAGTTGTCTTTGCGTCCGGTGCTGCATTTCTGATTCGTTCTTTATGTTCTTCTTTTACAGGAAGAACCACAAGTATTTTTTCCTGTTCCATCCCGTTTCCCGACCTTCCCAAACGTACTCTGCTTACTACAGTAGCACAATTGATGTTAAGTTACAAGGCAGAATTGATCCTTACTGTGCATATGCGATATTCCGGTTACTGTTCACTGGTAATATCCCGCGGAATGTTTTGGCATGGATATAGCAAAATCAATTGTTGTATTCGGGGGGTTTTCTGCTATAATATTACCATAATACCGGGGTAGACAGGTAAAGAGTTGGTGGTGTCTGCCGTAATTCTTAGCTGGATGCCTTTCAAATTTGAGGAGGATTGTTATGGAACATTTTATTATTCCGGAAAATTATCAGCCTGCATTGTCGCTTCACGATACACAGGTTGGTATTAAGACCGTAAAAGATTTTTTTCAGAAAACCCTTTCTGACCGCCTGAATCTGCTGCGTGTGTCCGCACCGCTTTTTGTAGATCCTTCATCCGGTCTGAACGATAATCTGAACGGCGTAGAACGCCCGGTTACCTTCGATATCAAGGAATCGCCGGATCAGAAAGCTGAGATCGTACATTCTCTTGCAAAATGGAAACGTTATGCACTGAAAAAGTATGGTTTTGCACATGGAGAAGGACTGTATACCGATATGGTTGCCATCCGTCGTGATGAAGATACCGACAATATCCATTCTATCTATGTGGATCAGTGGGACTGGGAAAAGATCATTACACGGGAAGAGCGTAATGTGGACACCTTAAAAGATGTTGTCCGCACCGTTTATTCTGCACTGAAGAAGACTGAAAAATACATGGCAATTCAGTATGATTATATCGAAGAGATTCTTCCGAAGGATATTTTCTTTATCACTTCCCAGGAACTTGAAGATATGTATCCTGGTCTTTCTCCCAAGGATCGTGAATATAAGATTGTGAAGGAGAAGGGTGCCGTGTTCATCATGCAGATCGGTAAGATGCTGGCATCCGGCGAACCACACGACGGTCGTGCACCGGACTATGATGACTGGGAGCTGAACGGTGATATCATCGTTTATTATCCGGTTCTGGATATCGCTCTGGAGCTTTCTTCCATGGGTATCCGTGTGGATGCAGCTGCTCTGAAGCATCAGCTGGAGATTTGCGGCTGTGAGGAACGTGCGGAAATGGATTTCCAGAGGGCTATTTTGAATGATGAACTGCCGTTTACGATCGGTGGCGGTATCGGACAGTCCCGTATCTGTATGTTTTATCTGCGGAAGGCTCATATCGGAGAGGTTCACTGTTCGTTATGGCCGGAGGAGACGGTGAAAACAGCTGAAAAATATAGTATTCCACTGCTGTAAGGTTTATTCTCCCAAAGGGACGCGAGAGGGATCGGGGGTCCTGGGGGCAACAACTTGGGCAGGGCAACTTTGAACTAGCCGCTAACTACAACTAAGACTCTCGCGAGAGCGCTCGAGCCTAAGTTTCCGTAAGCGTCGGATTTCAAAGCTTGCCCTAACCGCCCAAAAAGTGTTGTTGTCCCCAGGACCCCCGATCC
>OGXW01000738.1_pt1 | contig 24748 bp, 23 predicted proteins | sample 1576341 | NCBI WGS metagenome assembly OGXW01 (sample SAMEA3541592, study PRJEB24748) | human gut metagenome | biome: human gut; feature: human-associated habitat; material: faeces | place: China | collected 2012
ATGGACTTCATCCGTCAGCAGGTTAAAGTTGGATTCCAGAATGTAACAGCTGATCAGGCTAAGACAGCAGTGATCGCTTACGAGCCAATCTGGGCTATCGGAACAGGTAAGACAGCTACTACAGAGCAGGCTGAAGAAGTTTGCGCTGGTATTCGTGCTTGCATCGCTGAAGTATATGATGAAGCTACAGCAGAAGCTATCCGTATCCAGTACGGCGGATCTGTAAACGCTGGAAATGCAGCAGAGTTATTCGCTCAGGCTGATATCGACGGCGGACTTGTAGGTGGAGCATCTCTGAAAGCTGATTTCGGAAAGATCGTAAACTACAAATAAGATTTAGAAAATCAGCCGCAGGAGGCTTTCGTTTGACTGCTTCCTGCGGTTTTATGCTGTAAAAGTGATATTTAAGACGAAAGGTGATATTAAAAATGAGTAAGAAACCAACAGTACTTATGATCTTAGATGGTTATGGACTGAATGAAAAGACAGAAGGTAATGCAATTGCTATGGCAAAAACACCTGTTATGGATAAACTGATGTCAGAATATCCATGTGTAAAAGGAAATGCCAGCGGACTTGCAGTAGGACTTCCGGACGGACAGATGGGTAACTCGGAAGTTGGCCATATGAATATGGGTGCCGGACGTATCATTTATCAGGAACTGACAAAGATCACAAAGGCAATTGAAGATGGTGTATTCTTTGAGAATAAAGCACTTCTGGCTGCATGTGAGAATGCCAAGAAGAATGATTCTGCACTGCACCTGATGGGGCTGGTATCTGACGGTGGTGTTCACAGCCACATCGGACATATTTTCGGCCTTCTGGAACTGGCTAAGAGACAGGGACTTGAGAAAGTATACGTACACTGTTTCCTTGACGGTCGTGATACACCACCGGCTTCAGGAAAAGAGTATGTAGAGCAGTTAGAAGCTAAGATGAAAGAAATCGGCGTAGGAGAGGTTGCAAGTGTTTCCGGACGTTATTATGCAATGGACCGTGATAACCGCTGGGATCGTGTAGAAAAGGCTTACAAGGCACTTTCAGCAGGCGAAGGCGAGACAGCCGCTTCTGCAACAGAAGGAATCCAGGCTTCTTATGACGCAGATGTAACGGATGAGTTCGTTGTACCATTTGTAGTAACAAAGGACGGCGCACCAGTTGCAACGATCAAAGAAAATGATTCCGTAGTATTCTTCAACTTCCGCCCGGACAGAGCAAGAGAGCTCACAAGAACATTCTGTGACGACAGCTTTGACGGATTTGACAGAGGAGACAGAATCAAGACAACATTTGTATGCTTTACAGAATACGATGCTACAATCGAAAATAAACAGGTCGCATTTGTGAAAGAAGAAATCAGTAATACATTTGGTGAGTTCCTTGCCAAGAACGGTAAGAAACAGGCACGTATCGCTGAGACAGAGAAGTATGCTCACGTAACATTCTTCTTCAATGGCGGTGTAGAGGAACCGAATGAAGGGGAAGACAGAATCCTTGTAAAATCTCCAAAGGTTGCTACTTATGATTTGAAGCCAGAGATGAGTGCATATGAAGTATGTGATAAGCTCGTTGCAGCAATCAAGTCTGATAAGTATGATGTTATCGTAATTAACTTTGCCAACCCTGACATGGTAGGTCATACTGGTGTGATCGAGGCTGCTGTAAAAGCCATTGAAGCAGTTGACGAGTGTGTAGGAAAGGCTTACGAAGCATTAAAAGAAGCTGACGGACAGATGTTCATCTGTGCAGATCACGGTAATGCGGAGTACATGATCGATGAAGAGACAAAAGAGCCATTTACAGCACATACAACCAATCCTGTACCATTCATCCTTGTAAACGCAGATCCTGCATACAAGTTGAAAGAAGACGGATGCCTGGCAGATATTGCACCTACACTGATCGAACTGATGGGTATGGAACAGCCGGCTGAGATGACTGGAACATCACTTCTTGTGAAATAATACAAACATATTCAACGTATGTTATATGCTATAATGAACAGATTGTGGAAAATGCAAAAGCGTATTTTCTACAATCTGTTCTGTATTTATCAGTATAATTATAAAAGGAACATCATGAGGAGAACGACATGAAGATTGTTATTGTAGAAGATGATCCGGGTATCCGAAAGGAATTAAAACAGCTCCTGGAAAATGCTTTTTATGAAGCAGAGATAATCGAAGAATTTAAAGATACGGCAGAGCAGATATGCAGCATGATACCGGCACCGGATCTGGTACTCCTGGATTGGAATCTTCCGGGGGAAAGCGGCTTTGACATCTGTACGAAGCTGAAAGAACATTCAGATATTCCAATCATATTTCTGACCAGCCGGACAGATTCCATGGATGAACTGACCGGAATCTTGAAAGGGGCAGATGATTATATCACAAAACCGTTTAATCCACCGATTCTGCTGGCAAGAATAGGCGTAGTACTAAAAAGAACTACCGATAAAAATGCAGAGAAATCAAGGAGTAATGCGTTGAACATGGAATATAAAGGTGTAATCCTAAATGTTGTGGGAGGCTGCATAGAGCATGAAGGAAAAAAGACAGATCTTACGAAAAATGAGTTGAAGATCCTGCATCTTCTATATCAGAAAAAGGGGGAGATTGTTCCGAGACTGGATATGATCGAATACCTGTGGGACAATGAAGTCTTCATAGATGACAATACATTAAGTGTGAATGTTACAAGACTCAGAGGAAAACTGGCTGACATCGGAGTGAAGGATTTTATTGAGACAAAACGGGGAATGGGGTACCGCATATGAGATTTTCGGAATATATAAAAGATAAGATTCTGATATGTCTGCTGCACCTCCTGTGTATGATATTACTGATGGGGTTCTTCTATATTACAGGGTATAACAGAAACGCAGCTGCACTGATTCTCATTTTCTGGTGGATCATCCTTGGGATATGGATTGTGACAGGATATTATCGCAGGAAGAAATATTTTGACAGGGCAGAACATATTCTGGAAAATGTAGATCAGAGATATCTGCTTGGAGAATTGCTGCCAGCTTCACCATATCTGGAAGATCGGATCTACCGGGAGTTGATCAGACGATCGAATAAATCTGTGATCGAACGGATCCGTATGCTTGAAGATGAACAGAATGATTATCGGGATTATATCGAAAGCTGGGTGCATGAGATCAAAGCACCGATTACCAGTATCCAGCTTGTGTGTGAGAATCATAAAGACGAAGTGACCAGACAGATCGGTCTTGAGAATCAACGGATTGAAAATGACGTAGATATGGTTCTGTATTATGCCAGAATGGAAAAGGTATACAAAGACTATATGATTGAAGAGACAGACCTTGGGAAGGCGGCTTCTGAAATTTTGATGAAAAATAAGTATTATCTAATTAGTAACGGAGTGCGCGGGGAAGTGGAGTGCCCTGATCTTGCGTATACCGATAAAAAGTGGATCCTTTTTATACTGAACCAGCTTATACTGAACAGTGTGAAATATAAAAGTGAGAATCCAAAGGTCCATCCGTATATTCATATTTACACGGAAAGGTACGGTCATGGTGTCCGGCTGATCGTAGAAGATAACGGAACCGGAATACGGGAAGAAGAGATGTCCAGAATCTTTGAAAAAGGTTTTACCGGTTCCAATGGAAGAAATGCTAAGAAATCTACGGGGATGGGGCTTTATCTGTGCAGACGGCTGTGTGAAAAGCTTGGAATTGCCATCGAGGCGGAATCTGTCCGTGGGGAAGGCACGAAGATGATCCTTACATTTCCGGTCAGCAGTTATCTTTCAAAAATGTAAGATAACTGAAAGATACATCGATACATCTTTCTGGTCCGGACGGGTAAAGTAGAGATGAAAAAGAGTATTACAAAAAGACCGGAAAGGATGATATGGATGAGAAGAATAAGAAAGCATGGCAAGACAACAGAGAAAAAAACAGACAGAATCCTGGCAGGAGGCAGAATCCCGGATGGAGAGATCCGGGTGTGTGATGTGGAAAAATATTACGGAAGTGATACGAACATCACCAAAGCGGTAGACAGGGTAAGCTTTTGCGTCCAAAAAGGAGAATTTGTGGGAATCATGGGAGCATCGGGTTCCGGAAAGACAACACTTTTGAATATGCTGTCTACGATTGACCGTGTGACTGCAGGGCATATATACTACGGAGAAACGGATATTACAGAGTTGAGTGATGAGGCACTGGCGGAATTTCGGAAAGACAATCTTGGATTCATATTTCAGGATTACAACTTGTTAGATACACTTACGATAGAAGAGAATATTGTGCTGGCAATGACGCTGCACAGCAAGAGTAAAAGAGAGATCCAAGAGAAATGTGATCACATATTGAAGCTGCTTGATATCGAAGAAATCCGGGATAAATTCCCCTATCAGGTATCCGGGGGCCAGAAGCAGCGTTGTGCCTGTGCCAGAGCGATGATTCATCGTCCGAAACTGATCCTCGCAGATGAGCCGACCGGTGCGCTGGATTCCAGAGCGGCACAGATGCTGCTCGAAACATTCCGCAAGATGAATCATGATATGCACTCTACGATCCTCATGGTTACACATGATGCGTTTTCAGCCAGCTACTGCAGCCGTATTCTTTTCCTGAAAGATGGAAAGATATTCCATGAACTGGTAAGAGGAGTGGAAGAAAGGCGGGAATTTCTGAATAAGATCCTGGATGTATTATCTCTGACAGGAGGTGAACTGTCAGATGTTCGGTAAGCTTGCACTGCGCAATGTCAGACGTTCCGCCAGAGATTATCTGGTGTATGTGCTGACGATGACATTTGTGGTATCATTGATGTTTGCATTTAACAGTATCATTTTTTCAAAGGATCTTCAGAAAATGTATGAAATGGCAGCGATAATGGCAGCGATGATCGGTATTGCCACATTCTTTATTGTACTGATCGTTGCATGGCTGATCAATTATATGGTACGGTTCATGCTGGAAAAAAGGAGCCGTGAATTCGGTATCTATCTGTTGATCGGAATGAATAAAAAGGAAGTGTCCGGGCTTTATATGAAAGAAAATCTGCTGCTCGGTGTGTGTTCCTTTGTGATAGGACTGGGCCTTGGAATGTTGCTTCAGCAGGTGCTGCTCGTTGTCCTTTATAGTGTCATACAGGTGGAACTAAGACCCCATCTGGAGTTCAATGGATATTGTTTCCTTATGACTGTGTGCTGCTTTGCAGGATGTTATCTGCTGGCACTGTTCCGGTGCAGCCGGAAATTCCGCAAGATGAACATTCATGATCTGATGAGAGAAAATCAGAAGAATGAGGAATTAAAAGAAAAGAATGAAAAAATAAAGCGGTTATTACTGCCGTTTTCCATTCTGTTCATCTTTGCGTTCGGTGTCTGGATACTGAGCGGAAATATACAGTCGCCAGGAGGGGCAGCAGTATTTCTGACGGGTCTGTTTATTACAATGTATGTGTTTTATACAGGGCTTTCCGCATGGATCATCTGCTATGTGAAGAAAAAAGGAAATGCGGTCTACCGGGGGCAGAATCTGTTCCTGCTGCGTCAGTTTGCATCTAAATTGAAAACGATGCGGTTTACCATGGGAACACTTACGGTGCTTTTTATGGTCGCATTTCTGGGGTGCTCGGTTGCATTAATGTTTACGAACTGGCAGAATCAGGTTTTAGAGATGAAATTTCCATTTGATGTACAGGTGAACAGTCAGAATCCGGAATATGATTTTGCAAAGGAATTGGATATTGTCGGAGAAGAAGCCGGTGTAAAGGATTCGTGCGTGTACCGTATTTATGAAAATCATACGAACACAATGAATACATGGCTGTATACGCATCTGCGGTATTTTGGAGATGAGTACCGCAGAGAAGACGGAACACCGGATGAGAAAAAGATACGTAAAGGTTCCGGTGATGATGCATATTGCAGATATGATACATATATGGGGCTGAGTGATTACAATCATCTGAGAAAAATGCTGGGATATTCCACGGAAACGCTTGGAAAAAATGAATATATCCTTCAGATGAAGCAAAGAGTGTATAAGGAAACCGGAGATTTTACGGATGACGTGAAGCTTCAGGACCGTGGAGAGACACTGACCTGCAGGAAGATCTGCACCGAATCATTTTCGCAGGACGGACATAACGGCGGTGATTATATCATCGTTGTGCCGGATGAACGGATACAGCAGATGACACCGTACTATTCGGAACTTGCGGTGAGTGTGAAGAAAAAAGTGCCGGATAACCTGCAGAATAAGCTGGATGATCTGTCAGATAAACATGATTATGCCGGTCATACATACATGGAAGAAGACGATGATAATGTATGTTATGGTACGGATACCATTGTCACATATGCTGCGGTGAATCTTGTGCGGGAAAATGCATCGGCTGAGGTCAGATATATGATGAGTTGTATCACATTCCCATGTATGTATATAGGGCTGGTATTTTTGTGTATTGCATTGACGGTGTTATCGGTACAACAGCTGAGCGATTCGGCAAAATATAGGTTCCGCTACCAGGTGCTTTCGAAAATCGGCCTTGGAAGACGCGAGATCCAACAGACCGTATTCCGTCAGCTGTTCGGGTATTATCTGTGTCCGGCAATCCTTTCGGCAGTGATCAGCGGAATCATAGCGGTGTATATGGGTGCCGGATTTAACTTCTATACAGGAGTCAGTACACCGGTGTTACAGTATTTTGCAATTTCATTCGCCCTGTTCTTTGGCGTATATGTAGTTTATTTTGGAGCGACCTATGTCGGATTTATCAGAAATATCGAAGAATGAAAATGGAGAGGGAAGTATGAGTAGAAATGCAATAAAATATCTGGCAATGGCAGCTATGTTCTGTAATCATTTTGCCTATATATTTTTAAAAGAAGGCAGTACAGGGCAGGAAGTTATGGTTGATATCGGGTATTTTACAGCCATTACTATGTGCTATTTCCTTGTGGAAGGATATCATTACACAAGATCTGTAAAGAACTATGCACTGCGGCTGCTTGTATTCGGGATCCTTTCACAGATCCCCTTCATGTTGGCATTGAAACAGACGAACCTGAACATGATGTTCAGCCTTCTTCTATGTCTGGGAGTGGTGTGGGTTGCAGATCATGTAAAACATAAAGGGGAGAAAATGCTATGGCTGTGCGTGCTGGTAATCTGTTCGCTCTGGACGGACTGGGCACTTCTGGCGCCGGTATTTACGATGCTGTTTGCAAATGCATATGGGGACAGGAAAAAAGTATCACTGGCATATGGAAAAGCAGTGGGACTCTTCTTTCTGTTGAATGTGTTGTCATACAGGGCGGACTGCGGGCTGGAGAGTGCGCTCATACATTCTGCATGTGCCTGTATCGGGCCGGCAGCATCGGGAGTGGTTATACAGTGTATGTATAACAAAGCAGACAAAACAGCACACGGCTGGGAAAAATGGTTTTTCTACGGATTTTATCCGGTGCATCTTCTGCTTCTTTGGATGATACAGTTTGCAAAAGTATAGATGGAACGGTTATAATAATACCGGGGTGTGACGGATGCGGAAAAAACGCAGAAGGACGGCTCCGGTATTTTTTTGAAGCAGGCAGGTAGAGAATATGGAAAAAGAAAAGCTTGATAAAATGTATGATATCTGTTTCTTTGATTTGGATGGCACGATCATCGATTCTTCACCGGGAATTACGAATTCGGTGATGTATGCGCTGGAGAAATTCGGAATCGAAGAGACCGAACGGGAAAAATTATATAAATTCATCGGTCCGCCGCTTACCGATTCGTTCGCCAGATTCTATGGATTTGACGATGAGAAAAGCTGGAAGGCGGTGGAGTATTACAGGGAATATTATCAGGATACGGGGATTTTTGAGTGTTCGGTGTATCCCGGATTTGAAAAATCATTAAAGGCATTGAAGGCAGCAGGGAAAAGACTTTTTGTTGCGACGTCCAAACCGGAAGTATATGCGAGAAGGATCATTGAACATTTTGACCTGGATCAATATTTTGAATATGTGGCAGGTATGGAACTGGACGGAGGCAGAGGCAGTAAGGCAGAGGTGATTGGATATCTGATCGATACCTGCCGGATGCAGGATAAGAAGAGGATACTGATGATCGGTGACCGTGAACATGATGTGCTTGGGGCAAAGCAGGAAGGGCTTGACTGTATGGGGGTATTATACGGATTCGGCAACCGTGAAGAACTGGAAAAAGCAGGCGCAGTATACGTTGCCGGGACGCCGGAAGACATTGCCAGGATCATCCTGAAATAATGCGGTAATCCTGCATTTTGTGAAAAATGTAAAAATATGGGTGCCAATACTTGACAAAAGAAGAAGTAGTTGTTATTATAAAAAAACAGAACGCACTCTGTTTTTTATAAATGATAGAAAAGAGGTGCAATATGCAAAGAGTATTTTCATTATTGGTAGACAATAATCCCGGTGTATTAAGCCGTGTATCCGGACTGTTCAGCAGACGAGGATACAGTATTGACAGTATAACTGCCGGAGTTACGGCAGATCCGAGATTTACCAGAATTACCATTGTGGCCAGCGGCGATGAGCTGATCTTATCGCAAATCGAAAAGCAGGTCAGAAAGCTGGAAGATGTCATTGAGATCAAAGTACTTCATCCGGAAGATTCGGTATATCGCGAACTGATCATGGTGAAGGTTCGGGCGAATAAGACGGAGAGAACGGAGATCATATCTGTGGCGGATATATTCCGCGCGAAGATTGTTGATGTAGAGAAGGATTCCCTGATGGTGGAACTGACAGGAAATGGTTCAAAAGTAGATGCGTTTCTGGAACTTCTGGAAGGTTACGAGATTCTTGAACTTGCAAGAACAGGTATTACCGGATTACAGAGAGGAATCAAGGATGTAACAGTCATTGATCAGGAAGGAAACATCAACACATTATAATTGATATATTATAATGGACAAACGGTAACACATTTTAATCAGACATTAAACAGAGACGAGCCCGGTGGAAGGGCGACCCCTTGTTTAAGAAAATAAAAAATCATTTATTTTTTAGGAGGTATGCTATAATGGCAGCAAGAATTTTTTATCAGGAAGATTGTAATTTATCAGTATTAGAGGGACAGAAGATCGCTATCATCGGTTATGGTAGCCAGGGACATGCACATGCTCTGAACTTAAAAGAGTCCGGATGCGATGTTATCGTTGGCCTTTATGAAGGAAGTAAATCATGGGCAAAAGCTGAAGCTCAGGGATTCAAAGTATTCACAGCAGCTGAAGCAGCAAAACAGGCTGACATTATCATGATCCTGATCAACGATGAGTTACAGGCAGATATGTACAAGAAAGATATTGAACCAAACCTTGAAGAAGGTAACATGTTAATGTTCGCTCATGGTTTCAACATTCACTTTGGATGCATCAACCCACCAAAGAATGTAGATGTAACAATGATCGCTCCTAAGGCACCGGGACACACAGTAAGAAGTGAGTACCAGGCTGGAAAAGGAACACCTTGCCTTATCGCTGTAGAGCAGGATGCTACAGGAAAAGCATGGGATCGTGCACTTGCATATGGTCTTGCAATCGGTGGAGCAAGAGCTGGTCTTCTTGAGACAACATTCAGAACAGAGACAGAGACAGACCTCTTCGGTGAGCAGGCAGTACTTTGCGGTGGTGTTTGTGCACTTATGCAGGCTGGTTTCGAGACACTTTGCGAAGCTGGATATGATCCAAGAAACGCTTACTTCGAGTGTATCCATGAGATGAAACTGATCGTAGACCTGATCTATCAGTCAGGATTCGCTGGAATGAGATACTCTATCTCTAACACAGCTGAATATGGTGACTATGTAACAGGACCTAAGATCGTTACAGCTGAGACAAAGAAAGCTATGAAACAGATTCTGACAGACATCCAGGACGGAACATTTGCAAAAGAATTCTTATTAGACATGTCTCCGGCAGGACGTCAGGTACACTTCAAAGCTATGAGAAAACTTGCTTCAGAACATCCATCAGAGAAAGTCGGAGCAGAGATCAGAAAGCTCTACAGCTGGAATGGAGAAGACAAACTGATCAACAACTAATCAGATTTGTAAGAATACGATACATACAAAAAGGATATGGCATCAGCCATATCCTTTTTATTATGGACTTTACGGTTGTATTTATAACAAAAAGCCCGGATCATTGACGGGATGATCCGGGCTCGAAATTTGCAACTCGAGTTTAATCTCTATTATTAAGCAATTCCGTTAACAGCTTTTGTCAGACGGGAAATCTTTCTAGAGCATGTGTTTTTGTGGTAAACACCCTTGCTTCCAGCTTTGTTGATTTCAACGATTGCAACTTTTAATGCTTCTGCAGCAGCAGCGGCATCTTTCTTAGCTACAGCTGTTTCAACTTTCTTTATGCAAGTTTTTACTTTAGACTTGATTGCTTTGTTTCTAGCAGCTTTTGTTTCGTTTACTAAAATTCTTTTCTTTGCAGATTTGATATTAGCCAATTTGTCCACCTCCGATATCAATGTATTTCGATTTTTATAATTCGATTTCCAGTTCGTTAGAGCCGGACACGGACGATCTAACGAAACATACGAATTTATTTTAGGACATGAATTAGATTCTGTCAATACATATTTCTGAAAATATTGGAAAAACTAGTATTAATTTAAGAAAGGATGGAGAAAACGATGGTGGAAAAGTATACGATCCGGACGGATCTTGCGATGGAGCAAAAAGAACGGTTTGAATCAGATCATGTAGAAGTGTCCGGCGTTGTACTGGAAGAAGAATACGATGAAGAGAGGGAGATTAAGATTACAACCGTCAGGATTGAAACGGAGAACGGGGCGAAGATGATGGGAAAACCGGTGGGAACATATCTTACATTGGAAGTCCCTGATATGGCATCGGCAGATGATGGATATCACAGAGAGATATCAGAAACTCTGGCAGGATTTTTGGAAAAATATGTGGAAAATGAGGAAACGAAAAACAGAAACGCAGACAATGAAAAAGAGCATTCGAAAGAAAAGGGATGCTCGATATTGACAGTAGGGCTTGGTAACCGTGAAGTGACGCCGGATGCGTTGGGACCGTATGTGGTAGATCAGTTGAATATCACCAGGCATATGGTACAGGAATATGGAAGATATGGCGTAGAAGAAGAAAGCCGGATCGTAAGTGCAATCGTTCCGGGAGTGATGGCGCAGACAGGGATGGAGACGGCAGAGATTGTGCAGGGAGTCGTAAAGGAGACAAAGCCGGATATGATCCTGGTGATCGATGCGCTGGCGGCAAGAAGCAGTAAAAGACTGAACCGGACCATACAGATCTCGGATGCCGGGATCCATCCCGGAGCGGGTGTGGGGAATCACAGAAGCGTGATCACGAAAGAGACGATGGGAATCCCGGTGATCGCGATCGGTGTTCCGACGGTAGTGGATGCCGCAACGATTGTAAATGACACGATGGAGAATTTTATTGCGGCACTGGAGACGTCGGAGAATTTGAAAGGGGTAGGTGTCGTATTGCAAGGATACAATTCTGCGGAAAAATACGAACTGGTAAAAGAACTGATCGCACCACATCTGAACGGAATGTTCGTAACACCGAAAGATATCGATGAGACGATAAGAAGGATCAGCTATACCGTCTCGGAGGCATTGAATCTGTTATTTTCAGGAAAAGCAGGGGAATCAGAAAAAAAAGAAGAAACAGCATAGAAAGTGAGATGACTGCATACCTTACCTTTAGAAAGTAGAGCGTAAGATTAACAAAATATCGGGGTGTGCAGGTGTGAAAGAACAAGACATGCAGAGCAGATGCAAAAAATATATACAGCATGCGGTGAGGATCATTGCCGGATGTTTTCTGATCTGTATCATGAAAGAAACAGGTGTCGGAACCGGAATAATAAATGGAAGGGTTTTTGCAGAAAAAGGGAAACAGGAGATTGCGGACGGTGCTGTCAGAATGATGCTGCCGGCACTTGTCTATGCGGCAGAAAAGGATCAGACGGATACTCCGTCAAAGGATCTGGCATGGGCAGTGATGCGGTGGTTATGGCCTGCCGGTGCATTTATGACAGAACAAGGGAAGGAAGAGACGGCCGGCGAAGATTCCAGGACGTATGCCATGATACTGGAAAAACAGGAAAATGATGAGAACGCCGTAGATAAAAATGGCAAACTGATCACACAGAATCCGGATACAGAGGAGAAGGAGACATGGAAAACACCAGTGGTAAAAGCAGATATTTCCATGGAAAAGCTAAGAGATTATGAATATCTTATGAGTCATTTCTATACCGTGGACAGCAGTACTATGGCAGATGAGGGACTGATCAATGCAGATAAGCTGATGGGAAAAGATATGAAATTAAATCCGGATACAAAAGGGGCTAAAGTCCTGATCTACCACACGCATTCCCAGGAACAATTTGCAGATTCTGTTCCGGGAGATGCCGGTACATCAATTGTGGGAATGGGGACGTATCTGTCTGAACTTTTGAATCAAAAGTATGGAATATCCACATATCATCACGAAGGGGTATATGATCTGGTGAATGGAAAACTGGATCGGAGTAAGGCGTATCAGCTTGCAGAGCCGGATGTGCAGAAAATACTGAAAGAGAATCCGGCTATCGAAGTTGTGATCGATCTTCACCGGGATGGCGTGGCGGAAGGGACGCACCTGGTGACAGAGATAGACGGTAAGCCGACGGCACAGATCATGTTCTTCAACGGGCTCAGCAGGACACGGGCAAATGGAAATATCAGTTATCTGTCCAACCCATACCTGGAAGATAACCTGGCATTTTCACTGCAGATGGAGATTGCAGCGGCAACATATTATCCGGGATTTGCCAGACACATTTTTCTGCGTGCGTACCGTTATAATATGCATTTCAAGCCCAAGACACTTCTGATCGAAGCCGGAGCGCAGACCAATACAGTGGAAGAGATGCGCAATGCGATGGAGATTCTTGCAGAACTTCTGCATCAGGTGTTGTCTTGATTCAAAAATATTTTTATGATAAGATATTCAAAGTATGGAAAAATCTGTATGATCCTTATGAATAATATATGACAGAATAGCTTTCAGCATTTTTCATACGGATGAAACGGAGAAAGGATATAGAAAGAATGGCGAAAAAGAATACATATGATGCGGGCAGTATCGCGATCCTGGAAGGACTGGAAGCGGTAAGAAAAAGACCCGGAATGTATATAGGAAGTGTTTCTACCAAAGGCCTGAACCATCTGATCTATGAGATCGTGGATAATGCGGTGGATGAGCACTTGGCTGGATACTGCAACGAGATCCATGTGACACTGGAAAAAGATGGATCAGCAACGATCGCAGATAACGGACGTGGTGTGCCGGTAGACCTTCATGCGACCGGCGTATCGGCGGCGCGTGTGGTATATACGACACTTCATGCGGGCGGAAAGTTCGACGATTCGGCATACAAGACCAGCGGGGGACTCCATGGTGTCGGTTCCTCTGTCGTAAATGCATTGTCAACTTATATGGATGTACAGATCAGCAGGGACGGATATATCCATCATGACAGGTATGAACAGGGAAAACCGGTGATCGAACTGGAAGACGGATTATTGCCGACGATCGGAAAGACAAGAAAGACCGGAACGAAGGTGAATTTCCTTCCGGATGATACCATATTTGAAAAGACAAAGTTCAAAGCAGAAGAGGTAAAAAGCAGGCTTCATGAGACAGCGTATCTGAACCCGGATCTTAAGATCGTGTTCGAAGATAAGAGGGGAGCGGAGCCGGAACAGGTCATTTATCATGAGCCGGATGGAATCCTTGGATTCATCCGCGAACTGAATCACAAAAAAGAAGTCGTGCATGATCCGGTGTATTTCAAAGGGGAAGCAGAAGGCATCGAAGTTGAGGTGGCTTTCCAGTATGTCAATGAGTTCCATGAAAATGTGCTTGGTTTCTGCAATAATATCTATAATGCAGAGGGAGGAACGCATCTGACCGGATTCAAGACGACGTTTACGACAGCAATCAACCAGTATGCAAGAGAACTTGGAGTTTTGAAAGAAAAGGATGCGAATTTTACCGGGGCGGATATCCGTAACGGTATGACTGCAATCGTATCGATCAAACATCCGGATCCGAGATTCGAAGGACAGACCAAGACAAAGCTTGATAACCCGGATGCGGCGAAAGCCTGTAGTAAGGTGACGAATGATGAGATCATCCGCTTTTTTGACCGGAATCTTGAGACCCTTAAGAAGGTGATCGGATGTGCAGAAAAGGCGGCAAAGATCCGCAAGACGGAAGAACGTGCGAAGACCAATCTGCTGACAAAGCAGAAATACTCATTTGACAGTAACGGAAAGCTTGCCAACTGTGAGAGCCGTGATGCGTCAAAATGTGAGATCTTCATTGTGGAGGGTGATTCTGCCGGAGGTTCTGCAAAGACGGCCAGAGACCGTATGTTCCAGGCAATCCTGCCAATCCGTGGTAAGATCCTGAATGTGGAAAAAGCAAGTATCGATAAAGTACTGGCAAACGCAGAGATCAAGACAATGATCAATGCATTTGGCTGTGGATTTTCCGAAGGATACGGAAATGACTTTGACATCAGCAAGCTGCGTTATGATAAGATCATCATCATGGCTGATGCGGACGTGGATGGTGCCCATATCTCGACACTGCTCCTGACGTTGTTCTACCGCTTTATGCCGGAACTGATCTTTGAAGGACATGTCTATATTGCGATGCCGCCTCTTTACAAGGCGATGCCGAAGAAGGGCGAAGAAGAGTATCTGTATGATGACAAAGCACTGGAAAAATACAGAAAGACACATGACGGTCCATTTACCTTACAGAGATACAAAGGTCTTGGAGAGATGGATGCGGAGCAGTTGTGGGAGACTACCCTGAATCCGGAGACCAGGATCCTGAAACTGGTAGAGATTGAAGATGCAAGAATGGCATCCGGTGTAACCGAGATGCTGATGGGATCGGAAGTACCGCCGAGACGTTCCTTTATTTATGAGAATGCAACGGAAGCGGAACTTGATATATAGAATAGGAGAGAGAAAATGCAGGATTCACAGATCGTCAGAACCGAATATTCGGATGTGATGAAAAAATCATATATTGATTATGCGATGAGTGTAATCATTGCCAGAGCCCTGCCGGATGTAAGAGACGGATTAAAACCGGTACAGAGACGTACACTTTATGACATGCATGAACTGGGAATACGGTATGATAAACCCTACCGTAAGTGTGCGCGTATCGTCGGAGATACCATGGGTAAATATCACCCGCATGGGGACAGCTCCATCTATGATGCACTGGTGGTCATGGCACAGGAATTTAAAAAAGGGATGGTCCTTGTAGACGGACACGGTAACTTTGGTTCGATCGAAGGAGACGGTGCAGCGGCAATGCGTTATACCGAAGCGAGGCTTGCGAAGATCACGCAGGAAGCATATCTGGCCGATCTGGACAAGGACATTGTAGACTTTGTGCCAAACTTTGACGAGACAGAGAAGGAACCGGCCGTACTTCCGGTACGTATTCCGAACCTTCTGGTCAACGGTGCGGAAGGTATTGCGGTCGGTATGGCAACCAGTATCCCGACACACAATCTGGGTGAGGTTGTGGACGGGGTGAAAGCCTACATGAAAAATGATGAGATCACGACCCGACAATTAATGAAATATATCAAAGGACCGGACTTCCCGACAGGAGGAATCGTGGTCAATAAGGACGACCTGCCACAGATATACGAGACAGGAACCGGAAAGATCAAGATCCGCGGAAAAGTTGAAGTGGAAGATGTGAAGGGCGGAAAGAAGCGTCTGGTTATCACAGAGATCCCGTATACGATGATCGGTGCGGGAATCGGAAAATTCTTAAATGATGTCTGCAATCTGGTGGAGACCAAGAAGACAACGGATATCGTAGACATTTCCAACCAGTCATCCAAAGAAGGCATCCGTATCGTCATCGACCTGAAAAAGGGGGCAGATGTAGAAAACCTGACCAATATGCTTTATAAGAAGACCAGACTGGAAGATACTTTCGGAGTAAATATGCTGGCAGTTGCAGACGGAAGACCGGAGACTATGGGCCTGAAACGTATTATTGAGGCACATGTAGACTTCCGGTTTGACATGGCAACGAGAAAATATAATACACTGCTGAAGAAAGAACAGGATAAAAAAGAAATCCAGGAAGGTCTGATCAAAGCGTGTGATGTAATCGACCTGATCATTGAAATCTTAAGAGGAAGCCAGAGCATAAAAGATGCAAAGGCATGTCTGGTGAACGGTGAGACAGAGAATATCAAATTCAAGTCTTCTATTTCAAAAAAAATGGCAGGAATGTTAAGATTTACAGAGCGTCAGGCAACTGCGATCCTGGAAATGAGGCTCTATAAACTGATCGGTCTGGAGATTGAAGCACTTCAGAAAGAGCACGAGGAGACACTTGCGAAGATCACAAGATATGAAGATATCCTGAACAATTATGATTCTATGGCGGCAGTCATCATGGAAGATCTGGACCGTATCAAGAAAGAATTCGCAAGAAAGAGACGTACGGTTGTAGAGAATGCAGAAGAGGCTGTGTTTGAAGAGAAGAAAGTGGAAGAGCAGGAGATCGTATTCCTGATGGATCGTTTCGGATATGCAAAGACGGTTGATGTCAGTACGTATGAGCGTAATAAAGAGGCAGCAGATAATGAAAATAAATACATCCTGCACTGCATGAATACCGGCAGGATCTGTATTTTTACAAAGGATGGGAAGATGCATCAGGTGAAAGTGATGGATCTCCCGTATGGAAAATTCCGTGATAAAGGACAGCCGATCGACAATATCAGTAATTACGACAGTACACAGGAAGAAATTGTATATATCTGTGATTCCGAACAGATGCGGTATGCGAATCTGTTGTTTGCCACAAAGCAGGGCATGGTCAAGAAGGTCGGCGGAAGCGAATTCCAGGTAACAAAACGCACCATTGCGGCAACGAAACTTCAGCCGGAAGATGAAGTCGTGAATATCAGGGTGGTGACGGAGAACCAGCATATTGTACTGCAGACGGCAGATGGATTTTTCCTGCGTTTTCCGGCAGCAGAAGTTACGGAGAAGAAGAAAGGCGCAATCGGAGTGCGGGGTATCCGCTTGAAAAAAGACGATGCATTGACGAATGTATACCTGTTTGAAGAGGGAACTGAGTGTAAGATTTCATACCATGAAAAAGAAGTCACCCTGAATCGTCTGAAGCTTGCAAAACGAGATGGTACAGGAACAAAGTACAGAGGGTAAACGATATGATACAGAACATTGAACCACATGTATATAGAAATGAATATGTCCCGGAGCCGCCAAAGGAAGACAGCGTGATCTTGTATTATGAAGGAAGAAAGATTCTGGTGAAGCTGGAAGATCAGGAGATTTCTTTCCTGACATTCAAAGAGGCTGCAGTCTGTTATCCGGATATCTATGAAAATTATACGTATCTCTTCTCGATTGACGGACAGGGATACTATCTGACGGATGGGATCGACCCGGCAGACTTTCCGGGGTTTGAACTGAAGGATAATCAGTATTTCCGCGAGGCCAGACCAAAGTACAGACAATTTGCCGCAGTGACAGGATGGCAGCTTTACCGCTGGTATCAGTCACGGAAATTCTGCGGCCACTGCGGGCAGCCTATGGTACATGACGACAAAGAACGCATGATGCGTTGTCCGGATTGTGGAATGATGGAATTTCCGAAGATATGTCCGGCGGTGATCATAGCTGTCACACATGGAAATAAGATCCTGATGTCGAAGTATGCGGGAAGAGAATACAAAAAGTATGCACTGCTCGCAGGCTTTAATGAAACGGGTGAATCCATTGAGGAGACGGTAAGGCGTGAGGTCATGGAAGAAGTCGGACTGAAGGTAAAGAATCTGCGGTATTATAAGAGTCAGCCGTGGTCCTTTACCGATACACTGCTGATGGGATTCTTCTGTGAACTGGACGGGGAAGACGGTATCACGCTCGATACCGATGAACTTGCTATGGCAGAGTGGTTTGAAAGGGAGCAGATGCCGGTAGAGGCCGAAGATCTGAGCCTGACAAATGAGATGATGATGGCATTCAAACATGGAAAAATGTAAAAAAATACGCAAAATCCCTTGATTTTGCAGAAAAACGGTGCTATAGTTAATTCAGTTACATAAATCAACCGGCAGAAGAGTGGACATATCGTTCACTCTTCTTTGTTGCATATCAAAGTATGCAGCAGAATCTGCCAGTGGCAGATCCTGCAGATAAGCAGGTGAAAAGCATAAATGAAAGAAGACCGGCTGATCGTATAACGTAGATAAATAAGGTCTGCATAAGGAGGATTTTAGATTGTCAAAAAGAGAAATGTATGAACAGAAAACAGAAGAGATCCTGCTTCCGATCGTGGAAGAGTATGGATTTGAACTGGTGGATGTCGAATATGTAAAAGAAGGAAGTAACTGGTATCTTCGTGCATATATTGATAAACCGGGCGGAATCGGAGTGAATGACTGTGAGGCTGTAAGCCGCAGACTTTCCGACATTTTGGATGAGAAAGATTATATCGAAGATTCCTATATCCTGGAAGTCAGTTCACCCGGACTTGGCAGACCGCTGAAGAAGGAAAAGGACTTCAGGAGAAGCCTTGGAGAAGAAGTCGAGATCAGAACCTACCGCATGATTGACAGACAGAAAGAATTCACCGGAATCTTAAAAGATTACGATGAGACAACGGTTACGATCGAGATGGAAGATGAGACCGAGAAAACATTTGAAAAGAGCGAGATCGCACTGATCCGATTAGCGTTTGATTTTTAAACGGCATGGATAAGCAAGGAGGAAAGACCATGAATACAGAATTATTAGAAGCGTTAAATATACTGGAGAAAGAGAAAGATATCAGCAAAGAAACACTGTTAGACGCCATTGAAAATTCACTGATGAATGCCTGTAAAAACCATTTCGGTAAAACAGATAATATCAAACTGATCATGAACAAAGAAACATGCGAGTATCAGTTATATGCTGAGAAAACAGTTGTGGAAGAAGTAGAAGACAAACTGGAACAGATCAGTCTTGAAGATGCAAAAGAGATTGACAGCAAGTTTGAACTTGGTGATATCGTGCATATTCCGATCGAGTCTAAATCATTCGGACGTATTGCAACACAGAATGCCAAGAACCTGATCTTGCAGAAGATCCGCGAAGAAGAGCGTAAGGTTGTATACGATCAGTATTTTGAAAAAGAAAAAGATATCGTAACAGGTATTGTGCAGCGTTATGTCGGAAAGAATGTCAGCATCAACCTTGGTAAGGCAGATGCTATGCTGACAGAGAACGAACAGGTAAAAGGCGAGGTATTCAAACCGACAGAACGTATTAAATTATATGTGGTAGAAGTAAAGAATACGACAAAGGGACCAAAGATCCTCGTGTCCCGTACACATCCGGAACTTGTAAAACGTCTGTTTGAATCAGAAGTTACAGAAGTGAAGGATGGTACCGTAGAGATCAAGAGCATTGCAAGAGAAGCGGGAAGCAGAACAAAAATTGCCGTATGGTCTAACGATCCTGACGTAGATCCGGTCGGAGCATGCGTCGGTATGAACGGAGCCAGAGTCAATGCGATCGTCAATGAGCTGCGTGGGGAGAAGATCGATATCATCAACTGGAGTGACAACCCGGCTATTCTGATCGAGAATGCATTAAGCCCGGCAAAGGTTATCTCTGTAATGGCTGATCCGGATGAAAAGACAGCCAGCGTTATCGTTCCGGATTATCAGTTATCTCTGGCAATCGGTAAAGAAGGACAGAATGCAAGACTTGCAGCAAGACTGACAGGATATAAGATCGACATCAAAAATGAAACGCAGGCAATCGAGTCCGGAGAACTTCCGGAAAACTACATGGAATTAAGCGAGGGCGTGTACGAAGAAGAGTATGATGACGATGCAGAAGAATTCGATGAGAACACGGCAGATGCTGAATATGATGAAGACGACGCAGAGATCACATTCGACGAAGTTGAGGACACAGAGGAATAGGTGATAATTCGTGGGAGTAAATAAAAAAGTTCCTATGCGCAAATGCGTAGGATGTCAGGAAATGAAGAGTAAAAAAGAGATGATTCGTGTCATCCGCACATCGGAGGGAGAATTTCTGCTGGATGCGACAGGAAGAAAGAACGGACGCGGTGCTTATCTCTGTCCGAATGGCGGCTGCCTTGCAAAAGCAGTGAAGAACAAAGGCCTGGAGAGATCCTTTAAGCAGGCTATTCCAAAAGAAGTGTATGAAGCACTGGAAAAGGAGATGGAAGTACTTGAGTCAGAATAAAGCATTATCTATGATTGGTCTGGCTACAAAAGCCGGCAAGGTTGCAAGTGGAGAGTTCTGTACGGAGAAAGAAGTAAAATCCGGAAGAGCATGTCTTGTGATCGTTGCAGACGATGCATCCGATAATACCAAGAAGAAATTTCAGAACATGTGTGACTTTTATCAGGTTCCGATCTATTTTTACAAAGACAAAGAGACATTGGGGCATGCAATGGGAAAAGAATTCCGCGCATCTTTGGTGGTCCTTGATGAGGGATTCGCAAAAGGTATCCGGAAGCATATAGACACAGAGAATCAGACAATTGCGTAGAGGAGGCAGATCATATGTCAAATAAAGATATAGAAACAAATATAAACGAAAATACAGAAAAATCAGAAACACCAAAGAAAAAGAATATCGTGCATGTATTCCGTCCGCAGAATACACAGAACGGCGGTAATAAAGGAAGAAGATCCGGCGGAAACCGTCAGAATTCCGGACAGGGAAAACAGATGCAGGCAAATAACGGCCGTCCGGCAAAGCGCCCTGCGGCACAGAACACAGCAACAGGAGAGGCACAGGCTCCAAAGAGAACAGAGAGGCCGGCAGCAGAAAGAGCACAGGGCAGACGTCCGGAAAGAAACGAAAGACCGGACAGAAATGAAAGAACAGAAAGAACAGAAAGATCAAACAGAGACGACAACAGAAATAACCGCGGCAGCGACAGACGCGGCGGTGGAAGAGACGGACGTAGTGATCGTCAGGAAGGAAGAGGCGGACAGAGATTCCAGAGAGGCGACCGTCCGCAGAATGGCCGTTCCGACAGAAATCAGGGAGACCGCGATAACAGATATGACAACAACCGTGGTGATGACAGACAGGGACGCAAATTCGGAGAAAAATCAGATAACAGAAGAAATGACAGAAGAAATAACACAAGCATTCCGGCTCCTGCAATCGAAGGACAGAAACCACAGAGAAAGAATGCTAAGGGAAAAGACGATCACAAGAAGAAAGATTATCGTCGTGATGATGAAGAAAGAATGCCAAAGGGTAAGAAGAAAAACGAGCCGAAGCAGCAGCTTCAGAAACCACAGCAGAAAGAGCAGAAGGTAGAAGAAGAGATCAAACAGATCACAATCCCGGAAGTTCTGACAATCAAAGAACTGGCAGACAAGATGAAGATCGTACCATCTGTGATCGTGAAAAAGCTGTTTATGCAAGGCAAGATCGCTACTGTAAACCAGGAAATCGATTACGAGACAGCAGAAGAGATCGCACTGGAATTCGATGTCCTGTGTGAGAAGGAAGAAGTTGTAGATGTAATCGAAGAACTTCTGAAGGAAGACGAAGAGGACGAAAAGAAAATGAAGAAACGTCCGCCGGTAGTCTGTGTTATGGGTCACGTTGACCATGGTAAAACTTCTCTTCTGGATGCGATCCGTCATACCAATGTTATTGACCGTGAGGCCGGTGGTATCACACAGCACATTGGTGCGTATGTTGTAGAAATTAACGGAGAGAAGATCACATTCCTGGATACTCCGGGACATGAGGCGTTCACAGCAATGCGTATGCGTGGAGCAAGTTCTACAGATATCGCTGTTCTTGTAGTAGCAGCAGATGATGGTGTTATGCCGCAGACAGTAGAAGCGATCAACCATGCAAAGGCTGCGGGTGTAGAGATCATCGTTGCTGTTAATAAGATGGATAAACCTAGTGCCAACATCGACCGTGTAAAACAGGAACTGACAGAGTATGAACTGATTCCGGAAGACTGGGGCGGAAGCACGATCTTTGTTCCGGTATCTGCCAAGACAGGTGAAGGACTGGAAGATCTGATGGAAATGATCGCTCTGACAGCAGAAGTAATGGAATTAAAGGCAAATCCAAACCGTCGTGCCAGAGGTCTTGTCCTGGAAGCAAAACTGGATAAGGGAAGAGGTTCGGTTGCCAATATCCTGGTTCAGAAGGGAACACTTCGCGTCGGAGATCCAATCGCTGCCGGTTCTGCGTTTGGTAAAGTAAGAGCCATGATGGATGATAAGGGAAGAAGAGTCAAAGAAGCAGGCCCGTCTACACCGGTAGAGATCCTGGGACTGAATGATGTACCGAATGCCGGAGAGGTTATCGTTGGATGCGGAAATGAAAAAGAAGCAAGAAACTTCGCAGAGACATTTATCTCACAGAGCAAAGTAAAACTTCTGGAAGAGACAAAATCCAAACTTTCTCTGGATGATCTGTTTACACAGATCCAGGAGGGTAACTTAAAAGAACTTGGAATCGTCGTAAAAGCAGATGTACAGGGATCTGTAGAAGCAATCAAACAGAGCCTGCTGAAACTCTCGAACGATGAAGTAGTCGTTAAGATCATCCACGGTGGTGTTGGTGCGATCAATGAATCGGATGTAAGTCTTGCTTCTGCATCAAATGCTATTATCATCGGATTCAATGTACGTCCTGATGCAACTGCAAAAGAAACGGCAGACCGTGAAGGTGTAGACATTCGTCTGTACCGTGTCATCTACAATGCGATCGAAGATGTAGAAGCGGCCATGAAAGGTATGCTGGATCCTGTATTTGAGGAGAAAGTACTCGGACACGCAGAAGTACGTCAGACATTCAAGGCTTCGGGAGTCGGAACAATCGCCGGATCTTATGTCCTTGACGGTCTGTTCAAGAGAGACTGTTCTGTCCGCCTGACACGTGACGGTATTGTAATATTTGAAGGACCTCTGGCATCACTGAAGAGATTCAAAGACGATGTAAAAGAAGTAAAAGCAGGTTACGAATGCGGATTCGTATTTGCAAACTTCAATGACATCAAAGAAGGTGACCTCGTAGAGGCATTTGAGATGGTAGAGATTCCACGCTAGGAGTTGATATAAAAATGAGAAAAAGAAGTATTAAGAATACAAGAGTAAATACAGAGGTGCAGCATGAGTTATCGAACATCATCCGCGGGGGCTTAAAAGACCCGCGTGTTGCACCGTGGACTTCGGTTGTAGCCGCAGAAGTTGCGCCGGATCTTAAGACATGTAAGGCATATATCAGTGTGCTCGGAGATGCTTATGAGCAGGAACAGACGATCAAGGGTCTGCAGAGTGCGGAAGGATATATCCGCCGGGAACTGGCAAGAACATTGAATCTCCGTAATACACCGGAGATCAGGTTCGTGCTGGATCAGTCCATTGAATATGGTGTCAATATGTCAAAGAAGATCGATGAAGTAACCAAAGACCTGAAAACGGAAGGTGTTGAGGAAGATGCTGAATAAAGTATTGGAAAATGTGTCGACGATCGCGATCGGCGGACATATACGTCCGGATGGAGACTGTGTGGGTTCCTGTGTGGGACTCGGACAGTATATCCGCGAGAATTACAGTGATAAAACCGTAGACATTTATCTGAAAGACATCCCGGAATCTTTTCATTTCTTAAACGGAACAGAGACAATTCTGGAGTCTGTGGATAATGAAGAAAAAATATATGATCTCTTTATTTCCCTGGATTGCGGGGATACAGACAGACTGGAATATTCCAAACCATTGTTTGTAAAAGCAAAGCATACATTCTGTGTAGATCATCATATCAGCAACATTGGCTTTGCAGAGGTCAATCATATCGTTCCGGAAGCAAGTTCAACATCAGAGCTGGTATACGGACTGCTGGATGAAGAGAAGATTTCTAAAAATGTAGCGGAAGCACTATATCTTGGAATCGTGCATGATACGGGAGTATTCCAGTATTCCTGTGCCGGACCGGAGACATTCCGGGTGGCTGCGAAACTTCTGGAAAAAGGAATTGACGCACCAAAGATCATAGAAGAGACATTCTATGCGAAATCCTACGCACAGAATCTTGTAATGGGGCGTGCATTGATGGAAAGTATCCTGTTTCTGAATGGAACCGGTATTGCATCTTTTATCCGAAAAGATGTGATGGAGTTTTACGGGGTAAGACCGAAAGATCTGGAAGGAATTGTAAGCCAGCTCCGTGTAACGGAAGGGGTAGAAGTTGCCGTGTTTATGTATGAACTGAGGCAGAATGAATTCAAAGTAAGCCTCCGTTCAAAAGAGAAGGTCGATGTCAGCAGGATTGCACAGTATTTTGGCGGTGGTGGTCATAAGAAGGCAGCTGGATTTACAATGACAGGAACACCGTTTGATGTGCTGAACAATCTGTCAAAACAGATCGAAGCGCAGATGGAAAAACTGGAAAAGACACAGGAGCAGTAAACTATGATACACGGAATCATTAATGTGTATAAAGAAAAAGGGTTCACTTCCCACGATGTAGTAGCAAAACTCCGTGGGATCGTGGGACAGAAAAAAATCGGACACACCGGAACATGACAAGGAAGCATTGCTTAGTGAGCTTCATGGCCTCCAT
>OGXW01000742.1_pt1 | contig 24697 bp, 24 predicted proteins | sample 1576341 | NCBI WGS metagenome assembly OGXW01 (sample SAMEA3541592, study PRJEB24748) | human gut metagenome | biome: human gut; feature: human-associated habitat; material: faeces | place: China | collected 2012
CTTCAATATAACCTGATTCTGTAAAATCTTTTTTTAAAAATTTGTATCTTACAGGTGTATTGAAAAATAGATTTCTAACAGTAATTGTTGTTCCTTTTGAACATCCTATTTCGTCAAATGATAAAATATCTCCACCTTCAACTACTATTCTGTTTCCTATTTGTTCTGTTTCTGTTTTACTTACAAGCTCAACATTTGCAATTGCTGCAATACTTGCTAATGCCTCTCCTCTGAACCCCATAGATTTTACAGTATCTAGGTCATCAGCATTTCTTATCTTACTTGTTGCATGACGCTCAAATGCTAGCTCTACATCATCTTTTGCTATTCCTTTTCCGTTATCTGTTATTCTTATAAATGAAATTCCTCCATTTTTTATCTCTATAGTAACATAAGTTGCACCTGCATCTATTGAGTTTTCAACCATTTCTTTTATTACTGATGCTGGTCTTTCTATAACTTCTCCTGCTGCTATTTTGTTTATTGTTAAATCATCTAATAATACTATGTTTCCCATATAATTTCTTCCTTTCTTCTCTCATTGGGACCGTTTTTTTGTATTGGGACCGTTTCTTTTTTCATTAAGATCGTTTCTTTTCGCGAAAAGAAACGGTCCTAATGGAAAAAGAAACGATCTTTTTGTGAAAGGAAACGGTCCCGATGCAAAAAAATTATATCATTAAAAATTTATGTTTTCAACTGCTGTAACACAATTTTTTTTAATTCATATTATATAGCATACGAAAGTTAAAAAACTTAAAAATTTTTAAGCAAGGAGGTTTTTATATGTGCTGTAACAATGATGAAATTCTTTGGTTCATTATTCTTTTCTTACTCCTTTTCTGTGGCGGATGTGGAAACAGAGGTTGTTGTAACCAGGGGCCACAATCTAATTGCTGCTAATATACTTAAAATTTAGTTTTTTGTAGAAAGGTGGTGAATAATTATGCCAGAAAATAGAGGTGGATGCGGCTGCGGATTCGGTTTTGGTGATGACTGCTGCTGGATTATAATTCTTATCCTTCTTATATTCTGCTGTTGCGGTGGAAATAGAGGCGGATGTTGCTAGTATTTTGAAATGGGGACGGTTCCTTTTTGAAAAAGGAACCGTCCCCATTTTGAAAAAATTAATACCAATATGCCAATTTTAGAAATGAATTTATCAATTTTGTTTGTTCTTCTAAGTCTTCTTTTGTTGCTATATTATATTTTTTTCCATCAATTCCTCTTGGCTCTAGAGTCCATAAAAAGGCCTTAAATTTTGGGAATTGTTCTATATTTTTTTTCATAAAATATATTAAATCACTCAATTTTTTATATATTTCACTATTTTTATTTTTTTCTATTTTATATTTTTCAATATTTGCTATTAATTCAAATGGTTTTGAAATTTCAAGCCTATAATTTTCTTTATCAAATGTTTTTTTATAATTTTCATAACTTTCACAAAATATTCTATACATTATATTTCTCCCTAAATATTTTTAAATTTCTTTTAAATCCATCTTTTTTACTTTCAAATAGGTCATCCCTATTTAAAATTTCTTCTATAATTTTATTTAATGTGTTTTTATTACACTTAGGAATAATTTGTTCTAGGTCTTCTATATCTTTGTCTGCTAGCCTAATTATTTTACTTACTGCAACATCTTCTTTTGATAAAATATAAACATTTATATACTGAAATTCTTCTAATTTTATTGCTCTTTCTTTATAGTTTGGAGACAAAATTGTACTTTCATATTCTAGCATGTCATAATCTCTTAGCATTGCAAACACTTTTCCATATTTTGATGGGTATCCTAAGTCTATAAAATCTACATCTATTGTTGCTCTTGTCGTATATTCTCCTAATATACAAGCGCTTCCACCAATTATATATATATCAAATGGTTCTAGTTTAAATAGTTTGGTAACTTCTTCCATTTCGTGTAATACTTCAATTATATTATCTTTTATCATTATTTGCCTCCTCTTATAAAAATATATTTTTTATCTTGAAAAATTTATAAAAAGTATTGTCATTTTCTTTTTTTTGTGTTATTATAAGAAAGTAATTTTTATAGGAGTATAGTGTCAATGGTAGCACATCGGTCTCCAAAACCGCCTGTGAGGGTTCGAGTCCTTCTACTCCTGCCAAAATATTTATGGAAAATGGAACATCAATATAGTGGTGTTCCATTTTTTTGCCTTAAATAAATTATTGACCAGAAACTATCTCGTAAACTTTACTTAAAATCGTACATAATCCTATAGTTCCGCACATTTCTTCTGCTTCTCTGTTGGTTTTCGTGTAGTCCTCTAATATTGTTCGAAGTTTCTCTTTCTTTTCTTTTTCTACATTGTAAATCTTTGATTGTGTATAATTTTTTCCCTTTACTTTGTAGATTATAAAAATTCCCTTCCGATTTCCTTCATCAAAATCAAGAATTTCAAACCCATCAATAATTCTTATCATATTATTGCCCTCCTGCAAAAAGCTTATTGACTGTTACAAGCCTAAGTTTACCACATTTTTATATGAAATACAATATGAATTTTAATAATTCACACTGTTTTTGGAATTCAGATATAACTTTTTACCACCCATAATTTCTTTTAATTTTTTCTGCACTTCCCCAACAACAATAGGCACAATCGAAATCAAGCCTGTATAAATCCACTGAATTCCAGTTAATGGCACAAGCTCAAAAATATTTGCAAAATAAGGTACAACAACTACTATAACCTGTAATAAAGTTCCAAGTAGTAAACTTCCTATCAAATACTTATTCTCAAAAACTCCAACTTTAAATATAGATTCTTCTGATTTTACATTAAAACTATGTACTAATTCAAGCATTCCAAGGGATACAAATGCCATTGTTCTTCCAACTGTTAGACCAAATAATCTTGTTCCCAAAGAAAATGCAAATAATGTTAAACATCCCAGCATTACACCTTCTGTAATTATTTTTTGCCAAAGTCCACCTGCAAATATACTTTCTTTTGAATTTCTTGGTTTTCTATTCATTATATCCTCTTCTTCTCTTTCCAATCCTAAAGCAATTGCTGGGAAAGAATCAGTAACTAGGTTTATCCATAAAAGTTGAATTGCAAGTAAAGGCGATTCCATTCCTGAAAGTAAACCTATAAAAATTGTTGTTATTTCTCCAATGTTTGTTGCAATTAAAAAATGAATTGCCTTTTTTATATTATCATAAATCGTTCTTCCTTGCCTTACAGCTTCTATTATGGTTACAAAATTATCATCTGCAAGTATCATATCTGATGCATTTTTGGCTACATCTGTTCCACCTTTTCCCATTGCTATTCCTATATCTGCATTTTTTAAAGCTGGGCTATCATTTACACCATCACCTGTCATTGCAACAACTTTTCCTTGTTTTTGCCAAGCTTTTACAATTCTTACTTTATGTTCTGGTGTAACTCGTGCAAATACTGAGTAACTTGCTATATTTCTCTCTAATTCTTCATCTGATATTTTATTTAATTCATTTCCTGTTATTGCTTTTTCTCCTGTTTTTAAAATTCCCAAATCTTTTGCGATTGCTTTTGCAGTTGCAATATGGTCACCTGTTATCATTACTGTTTTTATTCCTGCTTTTTGACAAGTATAAACTGCTTCTTTTACTCCATCTCTAGGTGGGTCTATCATCCCAATTAACCCAACAAAAATCAAATTTTCTTCTAAATCAAAATTTGCCTTACCAAAATAATCTAACTCTTTATAGCCTACTGCTATTACTCTTAAAGCATTTTCCGCCATATTTTCATTTTGATTTTTTATTTCTTCCTTTTTGGATTGTGTTAAACTTTCTATTTTTCCATTTTCATATATCCTATTACATTTTCCAATTAAAATATCTGGTGCTCCTTTAGTTATGCTTATATATCCTCCATTTGGCTTTTTATGTATTGTTGTCATCATTTTTCTATTTGATTCAAATGGTAGCTCACTTATTCTTTGATTTTCTTTATATAATCTATCTTTATTTATATTTTCATTTAAGGCTTTATTTACAATTGCCGCTTCTGTTGGCTCACCACTTGCAATTAATCTTCCATTTTCATCATTTTTTATTATACAGTCTGTACACATTGAACCTAATTCTAATAACAATTTTGAATTTGATGAATATGTTTTTACAACTGTCATTTTATTTTGAGTTAATGTTCCTGTTTTATCAGAACAAATTACATTACTGCTTCCTAAAGTTTCAACTGCTGGCAATTTTCTAATTATTGCATTTTTCTTTGCCATTTTTGTTACACCAATTGATAACATTATTGTAACAATTGCAGGTAAGCCTTCTGGAATTGCTGCCACTGCTAAGCCAACAGATGTCATAAACATTTCGACAGGTTCTATTTTTTTGATAATTCCAATTAGGAAAATTACTACACATATTGCCAAACACACAATTCCAAGGATTTTTCCCACTTCTCCTAGCTTTTTTTGGATAGGCGTTTCTGGTGCTTCGTCCTCGATTATCATATTTGCTATTTGTCCAATTTTGGTATTCATTCCTGTTTCAGTTACTATTGCTTTTCCTCTTCCGCTTACTACTATACTTCCCATAAATGCTGTATTTTTCATATCTCCTAATGGAATATCTTCTTTATTTATTACTCGGTTGGTTTTGGTAACTGGTTCTGTTTCTCCGGTTAGGCTTGATTCTTCTATTTTTAAGTTAAATTCTTCTATTATTCTACAATCTGCAGGCACATAATTTCCATCAGATAATTCTATTATGTCCCCTACTACTAATTCTTCCGCAAGTATTTCCTTTGTTTCTCCATCTCTTATTACTTTAGCTATTTGTGGTGTTAATTTTTTTAAGCTCTCTATTGATTTTTCTGCTCTTTCTTCTTGGATTAATCCCATTATTGCATTTAGTACTACTATAGCAATTATTATTATAGAGTCTATGTAGTCATTTTGACCTTGTATATATGATACTCCTGCTGATATTATTGAGGCTATTATTAATATTATTATCATAAAATCATTAAATTGTTTTATAAATCTTATTATTATACCTTCTTTTTTCTTTTCTTTGAGTTTATTTTTTCCTTGCTCCTCTTGCCTTCTTTGTACTTCTTTGTTTGTAAGCCCTTTTTGAATATTTGTGTTTAGTTTTCTTTCTATTTCATATGTATTTTTGGTATGCCACATAATTTTATCTCTCCTTTCGTGTTTTGGACTTTGTCCTACTTTTATATATGCTTGTTCGAGAGATTTTATGCAAAATTTCGAAATGGGGACGGTTCCTTTTTAAAAAAGGAACCGTCCCCATTTCGAAATTTATTCAATTAACTTTTTAACCTCTTCATCATTTTTCATTCTCTCACTCAAATAATGAAAAGCAACCTTATTTTGCGAAACTGCAATCTTAGCAATTTCCTCATTATCACGAAGTCTTAAACTTGCATACTTCACAATAATTCCTTTGTTACTAACAGCAGCCTTAACAACATCATAATCATCTCTTAACTCTGTACTTGCAAAATACAAAGTTTGCCCATAAGATTCCACACTAGATAGTACTACATCCTTGTCTGCTCTTAAAGTTTCAGATGCATAACAAGCTGTCCAAGGAGCTCCTTTAATTGCAAGTAACATTAATTCTTTATTATCTTTTAACCTATCACTTGCAAATTCCATTGCTTCGCCATCATTTTCCAAAGCTGTTTTTACTACTTCTTCGTCATCTCTTAAGCTATCTGATGCCCATTCTAGCAGTTTTCCTTGTTCAGATACTGCTTTTAATACATATTCTTTATTATCACAATTTGCTCTAATTGCCGTTACCTCTGGTGCTTCCATTTATATCACTTCCTATTAATTGCTTTCCTCATATATATTTTTATAGATTTCATAATCTCTTAAAATTTTTCTTACATAGTTGTTCGTTTCCGTAAAAGGAACATTTTCAATGTCTGATCCATCTGATTTTAAAGTTCCTTTTTCTATCCAACCATCAACATTTCCACTTCCCGCATTATATGCCGCTAATGCTAGATTTATATTATTGTATTTTTGAATTAACATAGATATATATTTCGTACCTAAATTTATATTTATATCTGGTTCTAAAATATTATCTTCATTTAATTCTATACCTATTCTTTTAGATATATCTTCTGCTGTTGAATACATAAGCTGCATAAGGCCTTTAGCTCCTCTATGTGATTCAGCATTTGGCTCAAAATTACTTTCTGCTTTTATTATTGCATAAATCAAATATTCGTCTACATTGTATTCATTTGCATATTTTTTTACATATTCGGTATATTCTAGTTTGTATACTTTTGTGAGCATTTGATTTCTTATTGCTTTGAAATCTATTTTTCCTAAAATTGATAAGACTATTCCGCACTAATATTATTAGTATAATTATTTTCTTTATTAGTTTAATCAATTTTTTCTCCTTTCTTGCTGGCAATCAATTACTTACAATCATACCAACTCTCAGCCTTAGAAACCTCGGCAACTAAAGGTACCTCAAGCTTAGCTGCTGACTCCATATTGCTTTTCAAAATCTCTTCGACTTTATCTGCTTCCGAAATAGGAGCTTCTATCATCATTTCATCATGAACCTGTAAAACAATTTTAGCCTCTAAGCCTTGTTTTTGTAGCTCCTTATAAACCTTAATCATTGCAATTTTCATAATATCTGCAGCAGTACCCTGAATAGGAGTATTCATCGCAGCACGTTTTCCAAATTCTCTAACCATATAATTATTAGATGATAATTCTTTTATATATCTTCTTCTTCCAAACATTGTTGCAGAATATCCTTTTTCTTTTGCTTCTTCCACTATGTCTTGCATATATTGGTTTACCCCTGAATATTCTTCTAAGTATTGTTCAATATATGCTTTTGCCTCTTTTCTACTAATTCCGAAGTTGACCTGCTAATCCAAAATCACTTATTCCATAAACTATTCCAAAATTTACTGCTTTTGCACTGCTTCTTTCTTCTTTTGTTACTTCTTCAATTGGCTTGTGAAGCACTTTTGAGGCAGCTTGTTTATGAATATCTTCTCCATTTACAAATGCTTCTATCATATGTTTATCTTTTGACATGTGAGCTAGCACTCTAAGTTCTATTTGCGAGTAATCTGCATCTATATACACCTTTCCTTCATCTGGAACAAATACTTTTCTTAACCTCTTTCCAAGTTCCATTCTTGTAGGTATGTTTTGAAGATTTGGCTCTGTTGAACTTATTCTTCCTGTTGCTGTTATTGTTTGATGGAAAAATGAGTGTATTCTGTTGGTTTTTGGATTTATATATGGTCTCATTCCCTCAACATATGTTGAATTTAATTTGCAAAGTTTTCTATATTCTAGTATTTTTTCTATTATTGGATGTTCATTTATTAATTTTTCTAGTATATCTTCTGATGTTGAATACCCATTTTTTGTTTTCTTTTTTGATGGTAAATTTAATTTTTCAAATAAAATTACTCCTAGTTGTTTTGGCGAATTTATGTTAAATTCTTCACCTGCTAAACTGTATATTTCTGATGTTAGCAAATCTATTCCATCTTTTAAGTTTTTTCCAAATTCTACAAGTTTGTTTTCTTCTATATGCATTCCGTTCCACTGCATATTTGCTAAGACCTCAACTGTTGGCATATCTATATTTTGGAATAATTCTATTCCATCTATTTCTTTTAATTTTGAGGTTAAAGTTTCAGATAATTCATATATTCCAAATGCATAAAATGCTGTTTTGTATTTTAACAAATCAACGCTATTTTCTTGGGTTTCAAATAAAGTAATTTGTTTTGTGTTTTCATTTGCCCCATTACTTTCTAGATATTCACTAATATTCAATTCCAAATATTTTTCCATTAAATTATCTATTAAATATTTTCCTTCTGTTGGGTCTAATATATAACTTGCAACTGATATATCATATTTTAAATTTTGTACATTAATTCCTTTTTGTTTTAATAGAATATAGACTCTTCCTAATTCAAAGCCAAATTTTTCTATTTTCTCATTTTCAAAAATTCGTTTTAAAAATTCATCAAATTCGTTTTTAATACCTTCTCTTTTTATATAATAAACCTCTTTTTCCTCAAAATTATAGATTGATATTGATATTATATCTTGTTTTATTATATCCTCTTTATTTTGGTTTTCTTCTAATCCTAAATAAAAAACTAGCTTTTTAAGTTGGCCCAATTTTTCTTCCGCTTCTTTTATTGATATTTCAGAATTTATCTTAAATAAATGTTCTAAGTCCTTTTTATTATCTTTGCTACTTGGGGCTCCATCTAGATTAAATCTTTCTATATATTTCTTAAAATTGCATACTTTAAATAACTCTAAGACCTTTTCCTTGTCCCATTCTTCTACTTTTAAAACTTCTAAAGTATCGTCAAGTGGTACATTTACATCTATTTCTCCAAGTTGTCTCGAAATAAATGCCATTTCTTTGTTATTTACAATTGATTCTTTTTGTTTTCCTTTTAAGTCATCTGTACCTTCCTCAATTTGCTTGTACAAATTCTCAATTGTGCCATATTTTTTAACAAGATTAATTGCGGTTTTAGGTCCAATGCCTGGAACCCCAGGAATATTATCTGATGTATCACCTTGTAAACCCTTTACTTCTATTAATGACCTTGGCTCTACTCCATATTCCTCTAATACCTTTTGTCTATCATAATCATCTACTTCAGTTTTTCCTTGCTTTGTTCTTGGAATTCTAATTGTTATATTATCACTTGCAAGTTGAAATGTATCTCTATCTCCTGAAAGTATTATTACATCTAACCCTTGAGCTTCTCCATATTTACTTAATGTTCCTAATATATCATCACCTTCGTAGCCTTCTTTTTCTACTATGTCTATGTTCATTGCTCTTAATATATCTTTTATAACAGGCATTTGGTCAGCAAGTTCCTCGGGCATTCCGTGACGATTTGCTTTATATCCCTCATATAATTTATGTCTTGCAGTTTTTGCTTTTAAATCAAATGATACTGCCATATAATCTGGATTTAAGTCCTCTAAGTTTTTAAATAATATTGCCAAAAATCCATATACCGCATTTGTGTATTTTCCATCTGTTGTCATTAGCATTTTACTTCCCATTATTCCGTAAAATGCTCTGTTCATTATACTATTTCCATCTATTAATAGAAGTTTCTTTTTCACTGTTTTCCTCCTTTTTTCGTATTGGGACCGTTTCTTTTCGCGAAAGGAAACGGTCCCAATGAGAAAAATGTTGTTGTCCCAAAAAGAACCGGTCCAAATGGGACATTTTTTATTTTTTCTCTTCATGATATTCTTTCTCAGTATTTACATTCCAAATATTAGATTTATCTTTAACACCATTTTTTATATTTTTAACTGCTTCAAATGCAGTTACCATAGAATGGTCCATATTGTTGTATCTATGCTGACCATTTCTTCCTATGCAATATAAATTTTGGAAAATATCTATATATTTAATTAATTCATCCATTCTAGAATATGTATCAAAATATGCTGGGTATGCTTTTTTTACTTTTTCTCTATGTGAATCTAAAATGTTATTTTTTTCTATTATACCCATTTTTATTAATTCTTTAGTAGCTACATCTGTAAACTCTGCGTCACTCATATTCCAATACTTGTCTCCCTCACTACATGTATATTCTAAGCCTATCCATACAGTATTTTTGGGGTCTCTTAGCATATATGGTGACCAGTTATTAAATATTTGAATTCTAAGTAGTTTTGCTTCTGGTTCGTGAACATATATCCAGCAATCTGGAACAATATTTCCAAGTGTTGGGATATCTGTTTCATTTTTTAGATTTAATTTATTTACTAATAACCCAACTGTCATAAAATCTCTATATGGCAAGCCTTTTGCAATTTCTAGCATATCTTCTGGAACGTTTTCTCCTTTAAATCCACAAACTAGGTCTTTTACAGGCATTGTAGATATAAATATATCTCCTGAAACCGTTACACTTTCCCCATTTAGCTCACATTCTACTGATACAATTTTTCCATCTTTTATATTTATATTTTTTACTTTATATCCCTTTAAAATTTTTCCACCTTTTTTCTCTACTCTTGCAGCTAGTGTTTCCCATAATTGACCAGGGCCAAACTTTGGATACCAAAATTGTTCTATTAAAGATGTTTCTGTGTTTTCTTTGCTTTTTATACCAAATAATTTATTAAACATATCTTTTATAATTGCATTTATAGAAACTCCTTTTACTCTTTGAGCTCCCCAGTCTGCTGAAATTTCTGAGGCTTTTCTTCCCCATAGTCTTTCTGTGTAATTTTTGAAAAACATTTTATATAGTTCTTCTCCAAATCTGTTTATATAAAAATCCTCAAGTGAATTTTCTTTTCTTTTTAAAATTATTGCTTTTAAGTAACTAAATCCAACTTTTATTGTTCTAAGTAATCCCATATTTTTTAAAGTTTTCCATTTTAAACTTACAGGGTAATCGAAGAATTTTTTTAGGAAATATATTCTTGATACTCTTGTTCTTATAAGCATTACTTCATCTTCGGTGTTAGGATTAGGTCCACCCAAATTTAGTTGTTTTTTCCTTTTTAATTCTTCATCATCAAATGAATTTTCTCCTTGAATAGGCATAAGTTCTTCCCAGTATTTCATAACTTCTGGGTCTTTTGAGAAAAATCTATGTCCACCTATATCCATTCTGTTACCATTGTATTTTACTGTTCTTGATATTCCACCAATTTCGCTCGTTTCCTCTAAAATTGTCACATCATATTTTTCTTTTTCATCTAATAATTTGTCTGCTGCAGTTAGTCCTGCTGGGCCTGCTCCTATTATAATTACTTTTTGCATTTTTAAGTTCCTTTCTTAAAGGTCATTTAAATTAGATTTTCAGGATTTAAGCATTTTAATTCATCTATAACAAACATTCCATCTTTTCTTATTAAAACATCATCAAACCAAATTTCTCCGCCACCATATTCTGGTCTTTGAATATTTACAATATCCCAATGAATGCTTGACCTATTGCCATTATCACTTTCTTCTAGGCTATCACCAGGTGTAAAATGGAAGCTTCCTTTTATTTTTTCATCAAATAACGTATCTCCAATAGGTCTATCTATATATGGATTTAAACCAAATGCAAATTCTCCTATGTATCTTGCTCCTTCATCAATGTCCAAAATTTCATTCAGTTCTTTAGTTTTATTTGATATTGCATTTACTATTTTTCCATCTTTAAATTCAAATCTTATATTATTAAATAAAATCCCATTATATGTAGTTTCTGTATTGTATGTTATATAACCATTTACGCTATCTCTAACAGGTGCTGAAGCTACTTCTCCATCTGGAATGTTAAATGTTCCTGTATATTTTTCTGCTGGTATTCCTTTTATACTAAATGTTAAATCTGTTCCATTTCCTAAAATATGTACTTTATCAGTTTGGTTCATTAATTTTTTTAAGCTATCCATTGCATTTGACATTCTTTTATAATCTAAATTACAAACATTGAAAAAGTATTCTTCAAATTCATCTTTATTCATTTTACTCATTTGTGCCATTGAGTAATTTGGATATCTTAATATACACCATTTTGTATGTTTTACTCTTTCCTCAAAATGCACTTGTTTTTGATAATATTTGTTATATAAATCCATATTTTCTTTTGGAATTCCATTTAATTCTGATGTATTTGATGTTGCTCTAATTCCTATATATGCATCCATATCTTTCATTCTTTGATAATCGTGTTTTGTATATAATTTTATTTGTTCTTCATCTGCATTTTGTAACATTATTCTTAATAATTCATAATTTATTATATTAAAATATGGCTTGGCACCTAGTTCTTCTGCTTTTCTTATCAATTCTTTTGCTAGGTCTATTCCGTCTTCTCCTAATACTTCTATTAGAATATTATCTCCTTTTTGTATATTTACCGAATATGTAAGTAAATTATTTGCTAATTTTTCAATTCTAAAATCAACCATTCTTTTCTTTCTCCATTCTGATATATTTCCTATACAAATAATCACATTGTTCTTCTGAAATATCTCCATCTTCCAAATTACCCAACAACTTTAGCAACAACTCCAAATGATATTAGCATCATTATTATACTTGCCATAAATACACCTGCTAAAACTGCTAAAAATGTCTTTTTTCTATCCATCTCTAAAACTGATGCAATAAGAGATCCTGTCCAAGCTCCTGTTCCTGGAAGTGGAATTCCTACAAATAATACTATTCCTAAATATCCAAATTTTTCAATTTGACCTTTATGTTTTTCTACTTTTTGATCTAACCAATTTGCTATTCCTTTAAAGTGTTTGCTGTTTCTCATCCAGTTTAATATTTTATTTATTAATAATAATATAAATGGTATTGGAAGTAAATTTCCAACTATACTTATTATATAACTTGGTATGGGGTCTAATCCTAAAAGGGCTGCCGCAAGTAGTCCTCCTCTTAGTTCTAATATTGGTAATAATGATATTATAAATACTAATATTTCTTTTCCAAATGCTATTGCAGTTAATCCCCCAAATGCTCCTATTATTCCATTTACTAATTTTTCACTCATTTTTCTCTTCCTTCCTTTACATATATGCAGTTATTATATATTAAATCTATATCCATTTCAATACCAAAAGTCTATCTTTAATAAAAAATTTAGACTTTTTACAATGCTTTCACACTGTAAAAAGTCTATTTTTATAAACTATCTATTGCAAATGTCTCTAATTAAACATCCTATTAAAGATACAGTTGATAATATCATCCATACAAAGAAAAATGCAGCAAATCCAACACTTAATATTGATACAATTGAACCTGTGGAAATTTCTACGATTAATATAGCTATTCCTGCAATTAATGTTCCTATTATTGATGCTAATAAACATCCGCCAGTTTTACATATACATTTTTCAAATCCATTACATTTTCCAAGTACTTTTGTTCCTAATATTAGTAGTGTAAATATTAATGATATAACTGCTGTTCCTACTAATGCTATAATTGCAAATGTTGTTACTGTTGCAAGTAATTCATTTGTAAATACTATTCCTGCAATTATTCCTATTACTATACTTATTAGTATTTCTATTATACAAGTTCCTTTGCAAAGTCTTTTACAAGTATATTCTTCCATTTTTAAGTTCACCACCTTTAATATATTAATAATTATTTTTATAACTATTAATATATTATATTGATGAATGTTAATTATTGTGAAATTTTATCTTTTGCTATTTTATACATCCATCAAATTGGTGGCGTGATTCTCTTAATTCACTAATTAATTGCTCAAGTTTCTTTTTACCAGCTTCATCCAAACTGCTTGCGAGATCATTTTCCCATTTTTTATTTCTACCATCTAAAAATTCAACTATATCAGCTAATTTTTCTTTATTTTCATCATTTTTTTCTATGCTATTGTATAATTTCCAAAAATTCTTACCTTCAAACTCTGAATTTTTTATTGGAATATTCACCCTTCCGCTAAAAAAATCTCTTTGTCTATCATAAATAACCATTTTCTTAAAGCTTTCCAAAGATACATCTCCGAAACTTGCACTTTTGAAAATTTCTTCATATTTAGAATCAAATTTTTCAAAATATTCTTTTCCATCCATTCTTACAATTGGGACGTCAAATGCTACCGCCCATTCTTTATCTTTTTGAGATATCTTATCTATACATAAAATATAATCAGGAGCTCTTTTATAAATATTAGCTTCATTATATTGGTCCTTATAATTATCTATTGGTTCATTCCAATATTCTTGTTTTCCTTGAAATTCTGAGCTATATACATTGGGATAATATTTTTCCTTTTCTTTTCTTCTTCTCATTGGAGAAGAACCAATGTCTTGACTTGCAAACTGAAATATTTCTACGTCATTTCCATATCCGAATTTTGTAAATTGTTCATTATCTCCAGTCCAAGCTAGATACATATGATCATCTTCAATACTTGATGTACACAAATTCAAATTAGGATTATTTAAAAAAGCAGCTTTTTTGTCTTTTGTATTATTATCTGCCTTAATATTTATGCATACATGTATAAATCCTTTGTAATCTTCTCCTTTTAGGTTTATAACTTGAATTTTCTTTCCTTGATATTCTTCTGAATCTTTCTCGCGTGCTTGATGTTCCTTTACATTAAATAAATCTCCTGTTTTTTCTTTTTTCCCTATCTCAACTATTTCCTCTAAACTAGGTATCTCCACAAAATATTTTCTAGCATCTAGATTTCGTCTTATCTTGTTTAGTTTTTCCATTGAATCTGTACTCTCTATAATTCTGGCTATTTCTATTGCCCTCTTAGTAAGCCTATTGGTTGTTTTATTTTCATCAGGTAAAAACTCATAAGGTATTCCTATATATTTTAATTGCATATATTTTTTCACTTCAGATATATTGTTTTCATTCATCTTGTCATCTATATATGCATCTATATAAGCTCCTCTTGCTGCTATTATATCTGTAATAGTCATATTAGTTTTATTTATTGCATTATTTATACATGACATACTTTCATAATTAAATGACATTTTTGAATTAACCAAAAAATATTCACTATATCCAATGTTTTTTCTTATTATGTTTTTAACTCTTAAACTTCCCGAATCTTCAAAACTTTTATTGTTCCTTAATTGTAAAAAAGCCTGCAAACTACTTTCTAATTCACCATTTCTTACCCCTTCCATATATATCTTTTTATCCTCAGGGGAAAGGATATATTGTTTTAACTTTTCTTCTGTCTTTTGTTTGTGTTCCATCCATGTGTCTTTTATTTCTTTATTTTCCCTGATTTGCTCTAATTTTTCAGCGATTATACTTTGAGATATATTTCCTGTTAATATTTTTATATCTTTATTTTTAAATACATTTTCTAAATCTAATACTAGGCTTGATTCAACAACATGTATATTTTCATCTAATTCTTTTTCAAAGTCCTCTTTTGATGTATCTTTATTAATATTGTCATTTTCAAGTCCTCTTCTTAAAATAAAAATATTATTAATATTATTTTTTACAATATCAAACTTTTTGGCTTGAATAAAATATATCAGTATTTCAAATATTTCATTTTTATATTCTGAAAAATTTTCTTCACTACTATCTAGTAAAAAATTTATTTCCGATTTATTTTTATTATAAAAATCTCTAACTTCTTTATCATGTAATAAAACTTTCATAGCCAAGATGTTACTTCCAAAGTTTTTATATAAATCTCGATATTTTATTCTCCATATCATTTTTTCAAAAAAATTCACTTTACTTTTATCTAATTGTATCCCCATTTATTACTTCTCCACAAGCTCAATTTTAAATCTTATTTTTCTAAATCTCTTTTTATTTGCTTAGCATATCTTTCCTCTTCACTAAACACACACCCACAATATTTCTGCATATAAAGTCCTATTTCTCTTGCTTTAGCTTGTCCCTCTCTAAAGCCAACTCTAAAATCTCTATACAAAAATTCTAATCCATATTCTTTAGCAACCCTATCTCCTAAATTATGAATAATATCGTGTTTTTGATATGGACTTACAAGCAAAGTTGTTGTTATTGTATCAAAACCATTTTTTTTAGCATATTTTGCAGTTTGCTCTAATCTTACAGGATAACAATAATCTTGACATCTTGTATCTAATCCATCCACTACATTTTTGCAAAATTCTTTTAATCCATAGTTTTCCTCAAATATTGCATCTATTCCGATGCTTTTCGTGTATTCTTTTAAGCAGTCTCTTCTTGATTTGTATTCCATATATGGATGAATATTTGGATTAAACCAATATACTGTTGGTTCTATATTTTCGTTTCTTAGTTCGTCTATGCAATATACACTGCATGGTGCACAACATGTATGCATTAATAATTTCATTGTAAATTCTCCTAACTTTATTTATTAAAAAATCTTTTTACTTTTTCTATTATTTTTTCAATCCAATTCTTTTTCACTACAGTTGGTAACTCACTTTTTATATAATTTTTATTTCGTGACTTAAAAACTTTCTCAATATCATAAATTTCATTTGATTCTTCCTGAAATTTCTCATCATTTTCTTTCCATATTTTTGCGATTTCATTTTTTTCTTTATCATCAGCAAAATAATTATAATATATAAGTGATATTATATCTTTGGTCTCCTCTGAAATATTTTGATTTATCAATTTTTTATTTGCATCTATTTTTACTTCTAATTTTGATTTTTTAGCCAATTCTTTCAACGAATTAAGAAAACTTTCAGAAATTTTACTTGTAAATTCAGTATTAAAATATTTTAAAACCTCTAAAGTCTCCAATGCTACATCACATATTTCTACCATATTTTCTCTCCTGTTTATCTATCTTTATCAAATAATTTTTCTTTTAAATTTTTAAATGCTATTATAATTTTGTTTTTTATCTCATTAATTTTACTAAATCTTCTTCCTTCACTTCCTGGTTGCATTGCAAGTTCTTTTGCATCTTCCATGCTAAATATGTTTTCTTCTTTATTGTTTTCAGATTCTATATTGCTTGTCTTTTCTTCATCTACATTTTTATCGCTTTCCAAAGATAATGGCTTTTCATTAATCTCGTATATTGTTTTGTCAAACACCATATCACCATCTGTTGGTACTTTTTCAATAAAATCAAATAAATCTTTTGTTATTTTATCTTTATCAGATACAAAAAAACCGCTGGCTCCACTTTTGGTTATACTGCTCTCATTTATTCCAGGTAATTTTCTTATCATTTCTTCATTACATAGCTTAGGTACAAAATATTTAACTTCTACCTCTTTAGGATTAGTTGTATCCATATCTATTGTTAAAGCATGGCCTCTATCTCTAATCATCATCAATACTTTATTTTTTAATGAGACTATATCTGTAATTCCACAGTCCATTTCTAATGGAAATTCTTTAAATATCTTTTCTGCAACTTCATTTTCTTCACCATATAATGTTATGGGTTCTTCTATTGTGTTTCTTTTTGTTCCAATTTGTGGCATGGATTCTAATATTTCATCATTATTTACAATACTTGAGTGTATTGAATGTAACAATTCATTTACTGTTTTTGCTTTTTTTACAAATCCTGGTAACTTTGATGGATTTGAAAAAAATGCATATCCAACAAAACCTTCTTTTACCTCTTCGATAAAATTTTCACTCATACTTGCAAATTCTGAATTATATATTTTTTGACAAATTCCTGCTTCATATTTTCCAACAGCCATTGACTTTTTCTTGTTTGCAAAATATTCTCTAATTGTATTATTTAACTCTTCTCCAAACCCAAATTTCTTTATGCTTGCTAAAGTATCATATTCTAGGCTATCTAATCCTTTTTCTAATTTATCTAAATATTCCATTCTGCTTAATTCATCATAATCGTCTGCTTCTGTTGGTGCTAAACTCATAAGAGTTTCCTTAATCTTCATATCTCTTTCAAAAAACTCTTTCATTGCCTCTAAATTTTTCATTTTATTTTCATCCATAATTTTTCTCCATTTTTTATAAATTTGTTCTTATGTTTAAATTCTCATTTGATAATCATATCCCAAATGTTCATAAGCCGCTGGCAAAACAACTCTTCCTTTTGGAGTTCTTGCAATAAAGCCAATTTGTAATAAATAAGGTTCATACACGTCCTCAATTGTGTCAATTTCTTCACCCAAAGATGCTGCTAAAGCCTCAATTCCCACTGGTCTTCCCGAGTATTGAACAATCATCATAGATAACATTTTTCTATCTGTTTCTTCTAAACCTAATTCATCAATTTCTAATTGATTTAATGCATATTTTGCGATTTTTAAATCTATTTTCCCATCTGATAATACTAAAGAAAAATCTCTAACTCTTTTTAGTAGTCTATTTGCAATTCTAGGTGTTCCTCTTGCTCTTCTTGCAATTTCTTTGCTTGCATCATCATCTATTTCGACACCTAAGATTTTACTCGAACGTTTAATTATTGTACTTAAATCTTCTACAGAATAAAGTTCTAATTTTTGCACAATTCCAAATCTATCTCTAAGTGGCGTTGTAAGTGAACCTGCTTTTGTAGTTGCTCCAATTAAAGTGAATTTTGGTAAATCTAACCTAATAGATTTTGCTTCTGGTCCTTTTCCTATTGTTATGTCTAAAACAAAATCTTCTAAGGCTGGGTACAAAATTTCTTCTACCACTTTACTTAATCTATGTATTTCGTCAATAAATAAAACATCATATTCCTCTAAACTTGTTAGAATTCCTGCCAAATCACCTGGCTTTTCAATTGCAGGGCCTGATGTTATTCTTATTTTAGAATGCATTTCATTTGCAATTATTCCAGAAATTGTTGTTTTTCCAAGACCTGGAGGTCCATAAAATAAACAATGATCAAGAGGTTCATTTCTCTTTTTCGCTGCCTCTATGTATATTTTCATACTTTCTTTTACTTTAGTTTGTCCAATATATTCATCAAGTGTCTGTGGCCTAAGTGTGGTTTCTAATCTTTCCTCCTGTACATTTGCCACTTCTGGACTACTTATGTTTTCATTTTCCATTAATATTCACATCCATTTTAAATTTTTTCTATAAAATCTTCTATTATATTTAGCATCTTCTGATTATTATTTTTATACTCATTTGGTTCAAAAGTTTCAGATTCTTTTATTGCTTCTGGTAAATCTTCCACATTTTGAATTCCTATTAAATAATTTTTTTCACTAAATACTTTTATTATTTGCCTTTGATGGTCATTTACGTGTTCACCATATTCGTGAAGTCTTGGCACAGCTATAACCTTTTTGCCTTTTTCCAAAGCCATTATAATTGAACCAACTCCGCCGTGTGTTATTACCAAATTTGCTTTTGACATATATTTGTCTAACTCTTCTTTTGATATCATATCAAATATTTCCATTTTATTGCTTTTATATTTTGTGAAACCTGCTTGCACAATCACTTGTTCTCTTATTATTTGGTTATCTATACAATTTTCTACTTCTTGTAATAGTCTTGTAAATTCGTTATGTTGTGTTCCTAATAATACTAAAATCATTTTATTATCTCCTTTTTTGAATTGGGGACGGTTCCTTTTTGAAAAAAGAACCGTCCCCAATTCAAAATTTCAAAAAATTGATCCTCCATATATAGCTTTTGGATATAATTTAAGCATTTCCTCCCATTGCACAATAAATAAATCTGCAATTGGATATATTAGTCTTCCAGTTGCAGTTTTTCTATTTATATTTGCAAATGTTTCTATATATATTATCTTACTTCCAAATATTTTGCCTAAATAGCACATTGGTCCTGCCGTGTGAGTACCTGTCGTTACTATTACTTTTGGTCTTATTAAAATGTATAAATATATTGTTTTTAATATTAAATAAAAATATATAAATATGTATTTTAATAAATGACTTCTCGTACCATAAGGCAAGTATTTTACCTTTTTCCCATATTTTTCTTTTAGATATTCATTTGTTTTATCTTTTTCTGTAATTATATGATAATCATATTTTTCAAATAATGGGCTTAGTTGAAGTAATTCGTTTAAGTGCCCTCCTGTACTTGATATAAATAGTACTTTCTTTTTTTTCATTTTTAATCAGCTCTTCCTAATATTATTATTCTATTATCATCACTAGCATCTGTACAACAAGATAAGGCAATTGTTGGTACATCTACATTTGTATTTAAAAATGATGTATCATCAGATGTTGTTGTAAATTTAGAATATATTGTGTATTTTTTCTTATTTCCTTCATAGTCTGTAAAATAGAAAATATCTCCTACTGCTAGTTTTTTATTATTTGAAAACATTTTTCCATTTCTTCTATTATGACCAACAAATAATGTGATTCCAACTTGATTTAGTCCTCCTGATGTGTATAAAAATGCTGGCATTTTTTCCATCTTTTTTGGATCTGGATTGCAATATACTTTTGTATTTAATTTTGTTTTTGGTATGTATAAAGTTCCTATTGTTGTATTCATATTGTATATTTCTTGTGTTAATGCTGATGCATCTCTTGTTGGTTCTGGTTCTTGAGTCGGTTCTTGAGTTGGTTCTTCTGGTTTATTATTATTTTCTGGTTGTTTTTGCTCTTCTTGACTCGTTGTATTTTCAGTATTTATCCCTATAACCATTACATTTTCTTCTGATGTATTTTCTGGTTCTTCTATAGGGGTTACTGTTTCTTTTGATTCATTGTATTTTATTACTATTATTATAGCGATTGTTATAATTAGAATTGCTATTAATGGTATTATTATATATTTTATTTTTTTGTTCATAATTTTCACCTTCTTTTTATTTTTCTTAGCTACTTATTATTATAACATTTTTTTTAGGGTTTGCAAATGGTTTTGGAATTTTATTCTCTAAACCCATCAGCCAACTTCTCAATAGCCTTAGTCTCAATCCTTGAAACATAAGAACGGGAAATTCCCATCATTTTTGCAATCTCTTTTTGAGTTTTAGGCTTTCCTCCTTTTAAGCCGAACCTAAGCTCAATAATAGTTTTCTCTCTATCTTTAAGTACTTCTTTAATTTTATTGTACATTTTCCTTATTTTCATTTTAGTATCGACAACATCATCTAAACATTTATCGTCATTTTCTAAAACTTCTTCTAAGGTTATAACATTGTCATCTTTATCCTTTCCAATAGGCTCATTCAAGTGAACCTCAGCATTAAGTTTTTTAGTTGAACGAAGCATCATTAGAATCTCGTTATCCACACATTTTGAGACATATGTAGAAAGTTTTGAACCTTTTTCTGGCTTAAAACTATTTACTCCTTTTATCAATCCAATTGTACCTATTGAAAGCAAATCATCTTGGTCAATATTTGTATTTGCATATTTTTTACATACGTGAACTACAAGCCTTAAATTTCTCTCTATAAGCAAATTTCTTGCCTCTTCATCTCCGCTTGCAAGCCTATCTATTGCTATCTTTTCTTCTTCTGGGGTTAATGGTTCTGGAAATAAATTTGTTCCAGTAATATATCCGAACAACCAATATGGCTGTTTTTAAAAATTGTAAAAAACCTGTCATAAAAATGCCAAAACACATATAAGCACCTCCATTTTTCTCTACACAATTATATGTGTGTAAAAATAAAAAGTGCCTGACCTTATTTTTTATTTTGTTTTATGAAAAAATCGGTATATTTATAGAATTAATACATATATTTATTTATAAGGAGCTGATTTTTTGAAATTTTTAAAAAGCTTTTTTCAAGGAATTTTAATCGGCGCAGGTGCTATTCTGCCTGGAATAAGTAGTGGCGTTTTGTGTGTCATTTTTGGAATTTATGAAAATTTACTTAATTGCGTATTAAATTTTTTTAAGAATATAAAAGAAAATTTTAAATATCTATTTCCAATTGGACTTGGCTCTTTAATTGGAATCGTTTTGTTTGGTAATATTTTAAAATATTTATTTTTTGCATATCCAATCCAAATAAAATTTATTTTTATTGGTTTAATTTTAGGTAGCATTCCAGCTTTAGTTAAGACCTGTACATCTAAAGTAAAATTTAAACCTTCTTATTTAATTTTTACATTTGTAACACTTTTGGTTGGAATTTTGCTCGTCATTTTAGAAAAAAAGATTTCTCGATTTAATGATGTAAATTATAATTTTTTATTTTTAATAATTTCTGGATTTCTTATGTCAGCAGGCATAATTATACCAGGTGTTAGTAATACTTTAATTTTGATGCTTTTAGGGATTTATGAACATTACTTAGATGCTGTGTCTATCATATATTTACCATTTCTTTTTCCATTAGGAATTGGAATTATAATTGGTAGTATATTTTTTATGAAACTGACTAAATTTTTATTAGATAAATTTTATCCTCAAACTTTTTTTGCAATAATAGGATTTACACTTGGCTCTATTTTCATATTATATCCACGGATTCACATTTGATTTAACAGGATTTGTTTCAATTTTAAGTTTAATTTTAGGATTTATTTTAGCTAATTTTCTTGGCTAAAATAAATCCTATTTAATTTAATGTATCATCATTTTTTATCCATTCTTCTACATATTCTACTCTGTAATTTTGTTTGTTATCTCTCATAACGACTTTTTCTATTCCTGCATTTATTATCATTCTTTTGCATAATGTACAAGGATAATTATCTGCTATGTATTCACCATTTCTTTTATTAATTCCAACCAAATATAATGTTGCACCTAGCATATCTCTTCTATTTGCGCTTATTATAGCATTTTGTTCACTATGTACAGATCTACACATTTCATATCCAGCACCACTTAAATCTGTTTTTTGTTTACGTATACAATATCCCAAATCAAGGCAATTTTTTCTGCCTCTTGGTGCTCCACTGTACCCTGTTGATATTATTTCGTCATTTTTTACGATTACACTTCCATAATTGTTTCTTAAGCATGTTCCTCTTTCTAGTATTGTTTCTGCTATGTCTAGGTAATAGTTTGTTTTGTCTACTCTTTCCATTTTTTGCTCCTTTTTTTCCATCGGGGACGGTTCCTTTTCTGAAAAAGAACCGTCCCCAATCAGAAAAATATTAATATTTCAAATCTCCCATTCTAGAAGTTGGTACAAATCCATCTTCTGCTTTTATCAAATCAGGTATTCTGTTTACAATACTTGCACAAGTAAGTTCAACTGTTTTAGGTTCAGTTATAACAACTCTTGTATCAGGTTCTCCAAATATTGTCCAATCATTTGTATCTACATCATCTTTGTCATATACTTTTCCTATACATTCCGCTTCAATTACTACGCCTTCTTTAGTTTCTGCAGTAACTACAGCACTCATTCCTATTGCATTTCCTGCTTTTATGTCCATATTTAATGTATTTGAACGAATATCTTCTTTAGCAACTATTGGCACACATTTTTGTGTCATAGATGTTATTGTAAATCCAAATTTGTCTGCAAGCCAAGGAACTACATTCCACATATATGATGGTGTATATGTTCCACTTTCTATTATTTTTTTTCTTTCTTCCATACTTATTTTGTCTGCTGCAGCTATCTTTTCGTCAAATTCTTCTAAAGTCATTCCTGAACCATGAACTTGAGCAAGTGCTATTCCATAGTCCTCTACATTGTATGATGAACTTCCTTTTATTTTTGTTATTTTATGTGTTGCACCAGCTAAAGTGTAAATTAAATTTCCCCAAAATACATCTTGGTATCCACTTCCTGTTATTGTACAATGATTTTCTTTTGCCAATTTATCTAATTTTTCTGTCAAGTTTGGATTTGATGCTTCTGGATAAAATGCTTCTTCACAAGTTGTTATTGCATTTATTCCAAGCTCTGCACATAATGTAAGTGCTTCGTCTAAGTCACTCATTAAACTCATTGTTGTAACTATACATACATCTGGCTTTGTTTCTTCTAAAACCTTACGTGCATCTTTTACATCCGCAACTTTTACTCCTTTTTCCCCACAATTACATCCAATGATTTCTGAAATGTCTTTTCCAATTACATTTGGATTGATGTCTAATGCTCCTACAATTTCATACCCTTTTTCGATGGCATATCTCATTGTGTATGCACTCATCTTTCCACATCCATATTGGACAATTTTTACTTTTTCCATAACTCTTACCTCCTAAAAATATTTTTCCCGTATGTTGCTATTTTAAACGGGATTTTTAGGTCTTTTCATAATTTGTACGATTTTTTTATATCATATTGATTAAAAGTTGTCAATAGTCTAAATTTTTATTGATTTTTAAACGTTTTTATGATATCATAAACATAATTTTTTGAAAGGACAAATTTTTATGGTATTAGGTATTATTGCTGAATATAATCCATTTCATAATGGACATTTATATCATATTTTAAAATCTAAAGAACTCACAAAAGATGATTATGTAATAGCGCTTATTGGTGGAAACTTTACCCAACGTGGTGAAAGTTCTATCGTAGATAAATGGACAAAAGCTGAAATGGCATTAGCGAGCGGAGCTGACTTGGTTATCGAACTTCCTTCTCTATATTCAGTATCAAGTGCAGAAAATTTTGCAGATGGTGCTGTAAAAATTTTAAACTCCTTAAAAGTTGTTGACCATCTATCTTTTGGTGCCGAATGTCAAGAACTTAATAAATTAAATATAATTGCAAATGTTTTATATGAAGAACCTAAAGAATTTAAAGCATTTTTAGCTGATGAATTATCTAAAGGAGTTTCCTTTCCTAAGGCAAGAGAAAATGCTATTTTGAGCTACTTGAAAGACTTTTCTTATAAGAATATTTTATCTGAACCAAATAACATCTTGGGAATTGAATATTTAAAAGCATTGAAAAAATATCGTTCTAGAATAAAACCTGTTTTAGTTCCAAGAAAATCCTCAGGTCATTTAACCTTAGATTATACAGGTTCGATTAGTAGCAGTACTTCTATTCGAAATATGCTTAAAACAGGCAATACTGCTAATCTTAAAGATGCACTTACACCTAGTTCTTATACTATTTTAAAAGAAGAAATAAATAAAGGTCATTTTGTTAGAGATTTTTCGAAGTTCGAAAAAATTGCTCTATATAATTTACGTTTGATGAGCCTAGAAGAAATAAAAAAACTTCCTGATGTTTCTGAAGGACTAGAACATTTAATTAAAAAGGCTGCTCTTTCTTGTAATACAGTAGATGATTTTGTTAATATTGTTTGTTCTAAAAG
>OGXW01000753.1_pt1 | contig 24566 bp, 20 predicted proteins | sample 1576341 | NCBI WGS metagenome assembly OGXW01 (sample SAMEA3541592, study PRJEB24748) | human gut metagenome | biome: human gut; feature: human-associated habitat; material: faeces | place: China | collected 2012
TTGTCGTATTTTTTAATTCTACTACATATTCACTCATTGATTTTCACCCTTTTCTGTAATGAAAAAATGGAACAGACAGCGGATGCCGTCTGTTCCACTTTCCTTGTCGGTTAAATGACGGACAAACGCGAAATGCTTACTTGATCTTTGCCAGATACTCGTTCATCTTATCAATGCGAGCCTGTGCATTATCCTTTTCGATAATCTCTGTGCCGGTATCTACATTGTCAACCGACTCGCCCTTTGCTGCCTTTACCGCAGTTTCGCAAGCCTTGTATCCCATGTCATACGGCTGCTGTGCACAAGTCAGCGTCAGAGAACCGTCCAGAACCGCCTGACAAGCACTGGTGGAACCATCAAATCCGAGGAAGATGGTCTTTTCGTATGCCTTGTTGCCCTTTGCTGCCTTCGCCGCTGCACAAGCCATATCATCGTTGTTTGCACAGATGATTGCCACGCCTTCCGGATGCGTCTGCATGATCGCTTCCATGGAGTTTACAGCCTTATCTGCCACTGCGTCTGCGTACTGGGTTTCCTTCTCGAGGAAGGTGCCGCCAGCTTCTTCAATGCCTTCTTTGTAGCCGGTCATACGAGCAGTGTTGGTAGCATCGCCCTGCACACCTGCAATCTCAATGCACTCAACCTTGTCCCAACCGGCTGCCTTTGCTTCTTCAACTGCTTTTTCTGCGCCCATCTTCGCAGCCTTTTCATTGCCGGTACCAACAAAAGAGACAACCTTGTCCGAGTTGATGTTGGTGTCCAGTGCAATAACCGGCTTGTCGGTCGCTGCAATCTGTGCCGCCACAGAATCCGACTGCAGCGGAGCGATAATATACGCATCATAACCGCCGCCGTTGATATCGGTGTCAATCATGTTGGTCTGTTCATCGTAGGAAGTCTCAGACGGAGGGCCCTTGACGTCGACCTTGACGCCCGGATTGTCCTTCTCGTACTGCTCGCAGCCTGCCTTGATGAGCTGCCAGTGCTCGGATGCTTCGGTCTTGAGGATAACGCTGACCTTCAGTTCATCGCCGGAAGAACCGGAACCAGCTGTCTTGTCGCCGCCGGAGCTGCCACAAGCACACAGACCTGTCACCATTGCGCCTGCCAAAAGCATCGCTGCCAAACGCTTCATTTTCATAATTCTTCTCCTTTTCTCTTTCCTGTGGATTTTTATTCAACAGCCCTACCTGCTGTTAGAATCCATTAGCAATGCTGCATGATGGCAGCTACCGCGGTCTTGGTGTCGGTCTCCGGGAACAGCTCATATCCCACTCTGCCCGTGTAACCGCACGCCTCCAGATGGCGAATGACCTTGGTGTAATTGATTTCACCCGTGCCCGGCTCATGTCTGCCCGGTGCGTCTGCCACATGAATATGACCGAACTGGTCTGCATAGTTCGAGATCGTATCGCAGATGCATCCCTCATTGATCTGCATGTGGTATACGTCGTACAACAGCTTGAGTCGCGGAGAACCAATCAGGCGGCAGATTTCTGCGCCCATCTGCGTCGTTGCAAGGAAGTTGCCGACATGATCGGTCGTGATGTTCAATGCCTCAAGGTTCAGATTGATTTCCTCTTCCTCTGCCAGCTTTGCGCAAGCCAGAAGGGTATCATACATCGAGCACAGCTTGACGGTATGAGACAGGTTGTCATAGTGGTTGACAACGATGCCGTCATCGCCCAGCGCGTTGGAATGAATCGTTACGCTGGCTGCGCCGACTTTTTTCGCTGCGTCAATGGACTGCTTAAGATATGCGAGATACGGCTCCTTGTGTGTCGGATCAACCAGAGAATAATCGGCATCTCCGTTAAAACCGGAAATTGCGATGCCAGCCTTCTGTGCTGCTTCTCTCGTTGCATCCAGATCACGAATGCGCCAATCCCAGAACTCTACAGCTTCAAAGCCGTCATCCTTTGCTGCCTGAAAACGATCGAGCCAATCCAGCTCGGTGTACAGGGTATCAATGCACGCGCATTTTCTCAGTGCCATTATTCTACCTCCGAAATTTTAACCGGACGGCCTTCATGCAGCGACTTGGTTGCAGCTGCTGCCATCAGTACCGGATACAGACCATCTTCGCCGGTAACCGGTGTCTCTGTGTCGTTTGCCACTGCCTGTGCAAATGCCTGCATCTCTGCAACAAATGCGCCGGTATAACGATCCCACATAACCTTATAAGCAGTGCCATAAGTTGTTCCCTCTGCGGTAGACAGAACAGCCGTGTTCGGAATATCATTTTCATCCTGTGCACAGCCTTCGGAGCCAAATACTTCGACTCTCTGATCGTAGCCGTAAACCGCCTTGCGGGAGTTGTCAATCACACCAATGGCACCGTTTTCAAACTTCAAGGTGACAACAGCGGTATCGACATCGCCTGCTTCTCCAATGCCCGGATCTACCAGAACAGAACCATATGCAGATACTTCTGTAACCTCAGATCCTGCAAGGAAGCGAACCATGTCAAAGTCGTGAATCATCATATCGTAGAAGATACCGCCGGATACCTTAACATAGGATACCGGAGGCGGCTCCGGATCACGGGAGGACACTTTAATCAGATTGACCTTGCCAACCTTGCCCTGCTGTACCATATCGTATACAGCGCGATGGTTGTGGTCAAAGCGACGGCAGAAACCAATCTGCAGCTTGACACCTGCATCCTTTGCCGCGTTGATTGCTTCATGTACCTTATTCAGATCATAGTCAATCGGCTTCTCACAGAAGATATGCTTCTTTGCTTTTGCAGCCTCGATGATGAAGTGTGAATGGGTGTCCGTGGACGAGCAAATCAGGACTGCTTCAATTTCCGGATCCTCTAAAATATCAGCCGCGTCAGTCGTGACATTCGGGATATGATACTGTGCAGCGAACTCTCTCGTTGCGTCGTTTGCAAACGGATCTGCAATGGTCTTGATCTCCATCTCCGGAACAAACATCGAAATGTTCTTTGCATGTACCTTGCCGATACGGCCGGCACCAATAATGCCTACTTTCATATTTGTGGTCTCCTCTCACATAGTAGCAACACAATAGGTTGTTTTCTCTTGTGATGCTATTATATCTCGACAAAAATAAAGAAAAAACGCGGCTCTCTTTGGATTTTGCGCAGTTTGTCTACGAATGTTTCCTGTGCAATCTGCCTAATTTCTCAAAAAATTCTCTTATTTTTAGATTTTTTCTCCATGTCTCCCGGATATTTTGCGGTTTTTCTTTTGATGTTGTGTTATTTTTTGATTTCTGCGCCAAAAAAAGTCTCCGCATCACACACTCGGATACGGAGACTTTTGTTTTGGAGAGATTCGGCAATCTGACTTCCGGCAAATTGCCGATAAAAAAGGATTGGAATTATCTCAGTAATTCGGCACTTATGCCACGCCAATTCCCACTGGGGAGAAGAAGATGTATACAGCGACAACACAAATCAATATAACAATCGAGACAATCTTGCGATACTTCCACGGTGTCAAATCGACTGCCTGCACATCCTTCTGTTCCCATGCCTGCATGTCCGGATGTGCTTTTTTGTTGCGCTTGTTCATAATCGCCATGATGATCAGCTCAATCGGCCACAGGACAGCAACTGCATACAGATAATGCATGGTGCCGCCGCCCGGATAAGACGGAGCAAGAAGCATAAACAGACCATATACAACGACATGGAACACCATAATAACCTTTGCCGCATACTTTGGCAGATACTTGAAGAAGAAACCGCCAAATACTGCAGACAGAACCGGCAGGCCAATCAGCATAACAAACGAATCCAAGAAGGTCTTGAGTCCTGCCGGAAAGAAATATACCAGCGGGCCGACAATTGTTGTAGCGACTGCGAATACAATGCCAATCTTCTTGCCGACATCGACGAGCTTTTCTTCCGATGCCTTTGGATTGATATACTCATGATAAATATCCATGGTGAACATGGTGTTGACGGAGTTGAGTACCGAGTTAAACGAGGACAGAATCGCGCCGAACATAACCGCAGCAAAGAAGCCCATGAGCGGTGCCGGAATTACCTGTGTAACCAGATGCGGATATGCATCATCCATCATAGAGACCTGATCCCCCTGCAGTTCAAACAGCGCATATGCAATGACACCCGGCAGGGCAAGGAACATAAAGCCTGCGATTTTCAAAAAGGCACAATACAGTGCACCCTTCTGTGCTTCTTTCAAATTTTCTGCGGCGAGAACACGCTGAATAAACGACTGATGCGTGCACCAAGACTGTAAGCCCAAGAACACCAGACCAGTGAATACCGTCGGCCACGGAACAGCCGGAGCCTCTGCATTGATCGGTGCAATAGAGTTCAGCTTATCTGCATGATTGGCAACGAGATACTTCCAGCCGTCCAGAATGGCAATGGTGCTCTCACTGCCGGCAGCGTGACCCAGTACATTGAGCGCAAAAAACGGAATCATCAAACCGCCAATCAGCAGGCCGACACCGTTGACTGTATCCGAAACGGCAACCGCCTTGAGTCCGCCGAAGATAGCGTAAATAGAGCCGACAACGCTGATTGCAATACACAAAACACAGATCGACTGGAACTTGGTGATGCCCAACAATCCCGACAGATTGAAGATATTTTCAAATACCAGTGAACCGGAATACAGGATAACCGGAATCTGAACAACCAGATACAAAATAATATATGCAATGCAGAACCACAGCTTGGTGGAACGGTCAAAACGCAGACCAATCAATTCCGGAATGGTTGTGATGCCGCTCTTCAGATACCGCGGCGCTGCCCACAGCGCCAGCACAATCAATGCCGTTGCCGCCAGCACTTCGAATGCCATCGGACTCATACCAACAGCCCAAGTCTGGCCATTGGTGCCGACAAGCTGTTCGGCGGATAGATTGGTCAGCAGCAGCGAGCCTGCAATGACAAAGCCCGGCAGGCCTCGACCCGCCAGAAAATATCCGTCTGCGGTTGTCTGATCGTCACCTTTTGTCTTCACATAGGAGATGACAGCAACCAGAATGGTAAATGCAACAAATGTAATCAATGTAAATGCCATAGTTTCACTTTCCCTCTCTTATATAGTCTTTCACACACTTTGCAAATAAAAAGCAGTTTGCTCTCCACACGCGCTTTCCTGTTTGCTCCGTTATGATACCTCGATTTGTCTTGTGAAAAAACAGCATTTTTTTGGATTTACCGAACAATTTCTACAATATGATTTGTCTATGTTCTCGGATTTTCCTGTGCAGTTGTGTTTCTTTTTGCCGATTTCTTATTTTTTCTCAGTTTTTTCTCGCTTTTGTTTCGATGGTGTCTTATTTTTGGTCACCATTTGTCTCCATGTATTTTTTGACCGCATCGACGGAGTCAAAATGCGCCAGCGCCCACATAAGCTTCATAACGAGGAACTCCGTCGTTTGGTCTCCCGCAACAATGATTTTTTGTTTTGCCAAGCTCTTGCCGACGGCGTAAATGTCCAAATCGACGCCCTCATACATACACTGCGTGGTGACAACCACTGCAAGACCCGCCTGCGCCAGCTCCTGTACTTTTCCCAGCAAATCCGGCTGTTCATTTGGAATGCCGCCAATACCAAAACTCTCTATCACAACGCCGCGAAAGTTCTGTCTGATATAGTCAAAAATTTCCGCCCTCATGCCCGGAAACAGTTTGAGGACAAACACATCCCGACACAGCTCCGGCTGCGCGCAAAACGAATCCGCTGTTTTTTCGTGCATCCTATGCCAGAAAGCCGTTTGTTGTATTTGCTGTGTATATGCGGCAAGTCCATTTTCAACATGGGCAATCACCGGAAAATTGATGCTGGCGAACGCATCGCGGCTGCGTGTTCTGCACTTCGTCGCGTGTGCGCCATGTATGATTTTTCCGTCAAAGGCGACAAAAACACCGCGCACCGCTTCACAAGCAAAACAAATTGCATCGAACAGATTTTTCTTTGCATCGGTATCCTGCGCCTCTATGGGAATTTGCGAACCGGTCAGCACGACCGGCTTGCCGAGATGCCGCAGCATCACAGTCAGTGCCGCAGCGCTGTACGCCATGGTATCCGTGCCATGCGCAAGCACAAAGCCGTCATATCTGTCATAATTTTGTGCAATGGTCTGTGCCAAGATGCCCATGCGCGCTGGATTCATGTTGGTGCTGTCAATACTCATAACCGAAATGCCGGTCAACTGACACAAGGATGAAAGATCCGGCAGATAGGAAAGCAGTTGTTTTTCGTCTAACACCGGTGTCAGCCCCTGTTCCGTCGGTGCCGACGCGATGGTTCCTCCGGTTGCTATGAGTAAAATTTGTTTCATAATACCAGCCTCCCGCTTTCATTTCTTCTAATCGTATCACACCCGTTGTCATTGTGCCATAGAAAAAACGGAATTGGAACATACTCCAATTCCGTTTTCATCGTTTTGCTGCTTATAACAGGGCAATCGCATCTTCTGCGATTTGTCCCGCTGTCAGACGATTGCGCTTGACTACATCCTCTGCATCATAGCGATCCAGAAATTCCTTCTTGAGACCATAGTTGAGCACCTTCATGTCAGAGCGTCCATAGAAGCGTGCAATCTTTTCGCCAAAGCCTCCGTCCAGAATGCCGTCTTCTGCCGTGATGACAACATCATGATCTGCCTTCAGGCTCTCCAGCAGTTCTTCATCAATACCGGTGATATACATCGGATTGATAACCGTCGGCTGAACGCCCGTCTGCTTTTCTATTTCCTGTGCCGCAGTCTGACCCAGTGCATAGAAATTGCCAAGACCAACCACAGCGACACGACTGCCCTTCTGTGTCACTTCATAGGTGTTGAGCTTCGCAAAATCCTTGGTGCACGGCTTGCCGGAAGAAACAACTGTCATCGGTACGCGAATTGCTACCGGAAGTTCGTTCTGTTCTACGCTCCAGTCCAGCATAGCCATGTATTCTTCCTTGGTTGTCGGCGCAAGATAGACCAGATTCGGAATATTCGCCATCATGGGAATGTCATAAATGCCCAGATGGGTCACATCGTTCATACCATATACCGATGCCGCAAAGACCAGAATTGTCGCAGCATTGCTGTTGACACACAAATCCTGTGACAGCTGGTCATAAGTGCGCTGAATAAAGGTGCTGTATACACCGTATACCGGCTTACCGCCATTGGCTGCGATGCCGGAAGCCAATGCAACTGCTGTTTCTTCCGCAATGCCGACATCTACAAACTGTTTGCCTGCCAGCTTTCTTCTGTCTGGTGTAAAGCCCAAAATCGGCGGCGTTGCAGAGGTAATGCCAACCACTGCCGGATCTTTTTTCATCTTTTCTAACAAATACTGTGCAGTCAGTTCGGAATAGTCCTCGCCCGCATCGGCCAGCAGCGGCTTGCCGGTTTCCGGATCAAACGGCATGCACCAATGCCAAGTTTCCTTATCCTGTTCAGCCGGCGCATATCCTTTGCCCTTTTGGGTGCAGATGTGTACAACGACCGGATATGTGCTGTCCTTTACCTGCTTGAATGCTTCAATCAAAGACGGGATATCATTGCCATTCTTGACAAATACGTAATCCAGTCCCATCGCGCGGAACAAGTTGCATGCTGCCTTTCCATCTGTGTCGCGCAGCTGCTTCAAATTCTGATACAGACCGCCGTGATTTTCTGCGATGGACATGTCATTGTCGTTGACGACAATAATCAGATTGCTGTTCAGCTCTGCCGCAAAGTCCAGACCTTCGAGCGCTTCGCCGCCGCTCAGCGAACCATCTCCGATAATCGCAATAATGTTCTCGCTGCCGCCAAGCAAATCTCTGCCCTTTGCCAGACCGCAGGCCAAGCTGACGGAAGTGGAGGTATGTCCAATCACAAAAAAATCATGCGCGCTCTCACTCGGTTCACTGTAACCGGATACATCGTCATAGTGCTCCTCATACAAAAAGGCGTCTTTTCTTCCGGTCAGCATCTTGTGGCAATAACTCTGATGCGAAACGTCAAAGACCATTTTATCCTTTGGAGAATCAAACACGGTATGCAGTGCAATCGTCGCTTCGACCATACCAAAGTTTGGGCCAAAGTGTCCGCCATGCTTGCTGAGCTTACGAAACAGAGCCTCCCGCATCTCTTGCGCCAGCACATCCATTTGCTCCAAGCTGAGTTTTTTCACATCGTTCGGGCCGTCAATTCGTTCCAAATACATGAGGTATCCTCCTTATTTTCGGTGCGTTTCTGTTCATCATGGGCATTATAGCACCTCAAGTCAGGTTTAGGTCAAGTGTTTTTTATCGTTCTTTCAAAATAAAAATTTCTACAAATCATATGTCTTGTTCTTGCTTCAATTGTTGTAAAAAATCATCCATATCTCCTACAGCAGCTTTCACTTGAAAGGTTAAGCGATTGCGTGTATCTTCAATCACGCCCGTTATATTGAGATACCCTCTTGCGTGAAACACAAAATCTATATGTGTCTCTGTATTTATAAAATAGTCATTGTGTATCAGGGTTGTTTTTCCTGTATACGTTTCACACATCGCCGACAACTCGCTATATAGTTGTTGCAGCTCTAATACGGAAGAATCCATCTCCGCCGCACCTGCGAATGCACCGGACTTTACATAAACATGAAATCGGACATCCGGTGTATATGAATTCTGTAATAGGTTTAACGCTTGAAAGTTATTCAATACAAAATAATCTCCATTTTCGCATTTTAAAAGTGCCATGTATATCACCCGCCTGTTTCATCTGTTGTTTTTATCATACTCATTTTTCTCATTATGATAGATTATAATATGTGCCTGTTCCTTGATGTCGTCGAGACACAGCGTTTCTTCATTGACTTCAAACGGTGTCAGCGCTGCCTTGACCAAACGAATAACCTCAAAGTCTGCAATCATCTTTTCTATGCTGGTCGCGTTTACGCTGTCCACAATGCCGCCGTCAATGTCATAATCTTCATTTTACAGAAATCAAAAAAGCAGCCGCCCAACTGCCCATGGATTCTTCCACGAAACAGCTGATTCAGCTGCTAAAAAGTTCGCCGGAGATCGCAGATCCGCTTCTGCAAATGTCTCACATTTTGAAAGGCAACAAATAGGAATTACTCCTGTTTGTTCCCAAATGTTCCCACGAACAAAACCTCATTTATTAAGTGGCTTCAAAAGTACCAAAAAAGCCTGATTTCTTGCGAAATCAGGCTTCTAATGGAGCTGCTAGGCAGATTTGAACTGCCGACCTCATCCTTACCAACAGCAATCCGACCGTTTTATCGAACTTTTTCTGGTGTTATATCGTGTCATTGCGTACTAAATGAAGATTTTTCTGAACTTCGATGTTCCCAAATTATACCGTTTTGTCCCATTTGTTCCCGAATTGTTCCCAGAAAAAGCAGGGATTTGTTCCCAAATTGTTCCCAAAGCGACAACTTCAATTGAGTTTTTCTGGGCTATAATTTTTAACATATATCATTATTTCCCATCTTATCCCGATATAAGTTATTACATAACGTTATGTCAAATAAATTCAGCAAAGTCAAGCATAACTCACAAAAAGAAGTCAAACATTCTATATAGATAAATAAAATATTACTCTTTTTCCAATTTTTCCGGATTAAATATTTGCTCTATTGCCGTTATTCTTCCATTGTGTTCAAACCGTTTAGATCTAAGCAAATATATCATTAGCTTCTGGACCTCATCCTTATAGCAGTTCATGCTCTCCGTATTTCGATACTCCGTAACATCTTTTATGCAAGCAAAAAGCACGGCTTTTACACCGTGCTTTTAAATCAGATTTTTACGCTATCACTGTTACTCTCTATAAAAGAAGGATCTGGCTTTCTAATGATAAAATCTTTTAGTTCAGACATACATTTCTTACTTATATGAATCCGCCATGTCAATATTTACTGCATAAGCTGGATTTCTATATTATTCTAGCCAAATCAATACTCTGTAAACAATAATCTTTATTTGCAAAGTGAAAGTGATATTCCATTTTCCACATAATTAAAAATTCTTAAGCATGCCCTTCCAACAACAGTCCGACCGTCTAGTCGGACTGTTAGCGTTATTATATAAAAGACATTTTCCAAGTAAATCGTTGCGAATATCTCATCGAACAAATTCATCTATTTCCCTATAATAAATCAGAAATCTCTACACTGATTTAGTCAAAGAATTTACTAAAAACACAAATATCAGTAAAATAAACAAGATATTAACACTAAATATACTACACGACAACGCGGCACAAATAGAACTCACAATCTTGTTTTCTATTACAAATGGTTTCAATTTATAAATACAACTAATAACAATCGTTATAATGCCTAATCGTCCTGCCCATCTAAGATAATTTGCTAACGTTCCCAACATTGTCTGATTCGGGACCTGTGAATCTGTTTTTTCCTTCAATTCTTTTGCATAAGGACTACCCAATAAAGCAGACATTGCGGCTATATATACAGCTAACGCTATAGATATAATTGTCACTGTTATATCTGTAATATTATTATAATTTACTTGCAATAAAAGGCTTGCAAAAAATGAAACTATTGTTAAAACTCCAACCATTATCTTGTGACGTTTATACAATTTATCACCTCAACTCATTTAGCAATAAATTTTTAACTTCATTTGGATCATAATGTTTGTATTCATCTTTATGGGGTTCCAATGAAATGTGTCGAATAATTGTTGATAAATCAAATGTTTGCTCTACTCCAACATCGTTGCATCCAATAACAATTACTTTTTCAAACGCATTTCTATCTCTGTAAAAACGCTCGACTATAGTTCTTCCCTTATGAACTGGCATATCTCCAAATGAAATTTTCATATAAAGTTTACTAGGTAAATCTCTTCCCACAATATCTCCCACCTGTGTAAAAATATCACTTTTCCTTGAAAATATATTATCTACCTGAGTAAAATTAAACTCCTTAATCGTCCGAATATGTTTGCAAAATTCATCAACTGATGAATATACATTATGAATTTGAATTTCCTTTTCAAGAGCATTTTTTAAATATTCCTTTAAAAAACCTTTTCTTTGCATATCACTAATATACAAAAAATGATCACGAACATCATAGCAAATAAAAAGTTGCTGTCTAAGCTCTATTTGATTCTTTCTTCGTGGGTTTGTTTCCGTCTTCTCGGTTTCTCTGTTGACTACATAATCTCTAAACAAAGTTGCATCATCATACTCACATGACATCCAAAAGAATCTATCTTCAATAATTTCTTTTTCAATTCTGAATAAAAATTTTTGTCTGTGTGCTTGAAAAACAGGAGCTCCTGTCTGCATTACACGTTCAAAATCATTTAATTCAGCATTACGCGTACCATCTATCTTTAATAAAAATGTACTAAAATTCATCCATGTTATCTCCCTTAGTATAAATTCTTTACTATTATCTTAGAACACATACAAACAAATATATAATACCTCCTCAAATATTTAATTGTCAACGCAGAAAATATGTCTCTCCTCTTCGCTATACAATTTCATCCTATATCTTTTCACTAAATCATCATCTTTTTAACCGATTGTACCATAATTATCCGTCCACATTTCACACTGGCTGATAACTATGCTAATCGCATTTTCATACTGCTCCGGTGGATAATGATGCTTCTTCAACAACCGCTTCACCAACTTACGCATATGCGCCCGAGCGGTTTCCTTTTTATTCCAGTCGATTGTACGATTTTTGCGCAACATTTCGGTTAACTCTTTTGTTAATGCAATTAACTCGTCATTCTCATAAAAATCCTTTATATTTTCTGGCTTCGTCAATGCATCATAGAAAGCCATTTCTTCCTCATTTAAGCCGAGATCTTGCCCTTTTTTCTGTAATGCTACAATCTCTTGCGCCGTTTTCAGAAGTTCCTTAATAACCTCTTCATTAGTAATCAATCCGTTATAATAAGAGTTCATCAATTCGGCGATTCTCTCAGAAAATTTCTGAGATTGCACAACATTTGTTCTCTTATATACTCGAATTTGTTCTGCCATAAGTTTTTTCAGTAGCTCAACTGCAATGTTTTTTTCTTTCATCTTCGAAATTTCTTCCAAGATATTTGGATCAAACAGAGAGAAATCCTCTCCAGCAGTCTTACTGTCAAATAAATTTATAACGCCTTCACTTTGAATGCTCGCTTTCAAAAGTTCATTGATTTGATCATTTATCTCTTTTAAGGACAGTGCTCTTCCTTTTTCTCCGCTATAAGATACCTTAGCTACAGTGGATCGCAATGCTTCAAAAAATGCAGCGTCATGTCGTTCAACTTCTGTCGTCATGCTCGAACAAAGTGAATGTGCTTGTCTTAACAACATGGCTTCTTTTTGGAAAAGATCTTTTCTTCGCGTTTCTCGTGCATCTAAAATAAAATTTACACCATCCGCAATTAGTTTTGCCATTGTAAGCGGTGTACCATCTGCGAATCCGCTGAAATCAAATCCATGCAAAAGATCTCTGCATACTTGTAATTTTTCTTGAAATTTCGGATATGCCTGTTTTGCTATATCCATATCCCCATATCTGCTCTGATCGCGTGCAGTATATTCTTTCATAGCAGATTTTAATGCCGATGCAATACCGACATAATCAACTATTAAGCCACCTTCTTTATCTTGAAACACACGATTTACACGTGCAATTGCCTGCATCAGATTATAGCCTCGCATGGGTTTATAAATGTACATTGTTGCAAGAGATGGTACATCAAATCCCGTCAGCCACATATCTACAACAATAGCAATTTTCATTGGATCGTTATTATCCTTAAATTTTCTTGCTAATTCTTCTTTATGTGCTTTTGTTCCGATAATTTCTTTCCATTCTTCCGGATCTTTGTTGTTTCCAGTCATTACAACGCCAATTTTTTCTTTCCACCCTGGGCGAATTTTTAATAATCTCTGATATATTTTCATAGCAATTGATCTAGAGTATGCTACAATCATTGCTTTTCCCGTTAGTAGATTAGCTCTATAATTTTCATAATGAGCAACAATATCATCACACAAAGATTCTATTGTATGTTCTGCTCCCAAAACACTTTCCATCTGTCCAAGCATTTTCTTGCTTTTCTCAATAGTAGCTGCATCTGATTGCTGTTCCAGTAAATCATATGTAGAATCAATCAAAGCCAACGTGTCCTGGTCTAATTTCAGATGAATAACACGGCTCTCATAGTATACCGGACGAGTCGCACCATCTTCCACAGCCTGCGTCATATCATAAATATCGATATAGTCGCCAAATACTTCTCTTGTATTACGATCTTTTTCAGAAATTGGTGTTCCTGTAAATCCAACAAATGTTGCATTTGGAAGAGCTTCACGAATGATTCTTGCATTTCCAACTTTTAAATGTGCTTCTTTTTCTCCAGCTTCATTCTCTGTCAAGACGAGTCTTTCATTAAATCCATACTGACCTCTATGCGCTTCATCAGCCATTACAACAATATTTCTACGCTCAGACAGAGGATTTTCTCCACGTTCAAACTTAAACATCGTTGTAAAGATAATTCCATTTGCTTCTCGTCCTTCTAACAATTGTTTCAAATGTTCCTTGCTTTCCGCCTGCACCGGTGTTTGTCGCAAAAATGGTGCACATTTACAAAACTGTGCATATAATTGATCATCTAAGTCGATACGATCTGTCATAACAACAATCGTTGGATTTTTTAATGCTGACTGCAATAAGTGGGCATAAAAAACCATAGACAGGGATTTTCCGCTGCCTTGTGTATGCCAGAATACGCCACCTCTACCATCTGTATGTGTAGCAATCTTTGCTTTTTCAATGGCTTTTTTCACAGCAAAATATTGATGATAGCCTGCTAAAATTTTAATCGGTTTTGTCGTGTCACCAGAAAACAAAATAAAATTCTTTAGAATATCCAATAACCGTTCCTGTTGAAACATGCCTTCATAGAACGTATCGAATTGTGCAAACGCAGTGTTTTCATAGCTTCCATCTTTTGTTTTCCATTCCATATAGCGGTCATATTCGGAGGTAATTGTACCTGCCTTATTCGTTGATAAATCACTGATTACACAAATCGCGTTATAAATAAACAAAGATGGTATATCTTGTATATAATTTCTAATCTGATGATACGCATTTTCTACGCCAGCATCTTCCTGAGACGGACTTTTCAGTTCCATCAAAACCAACGGCATACCGTTTATAAACAAAATAATATCCGGTCTTCGATTATTTCCATTTTCAATAAACGTAAATTGATTCACGACTTGAAACGTATTTCGTTTTACATTCTCATAATCAATCAAATATACAATGGATGATTGTTCTTCACCTTCTACAGTATATTTGACAGTAATCCCATTCTGCAAATACTCCGTGAATTGCATATTTTTCTGAACCAAACTGCCAGTATCAATATTATGTAATACATTCAACGCTTCTTCGATTGCTGCTCTCGGAAGCTTGTTATTCAGACGAATAATGCTGCTCAATAACTCACTGTCCAAAAACGGAGAAGAAAAATCCTCTCGATTCAGAGCCGGAGCATATATGTGAGAATAACCGAGGTTTTGAAGCAATTCAATAATTGCTTGTTCGAACTTTTCTTCCGTAAATGACATAATTTTTCACTCCTTAATAACGAAAACGATAATTTAGCGGCTTAGAGCTGGATGTCGGAGAGATCAACCTCGCCAGACATAAGTTTAGGTAGTAAAGAATTCCTTAATGCTATAAGCCTTTGGTTTTCAACAGAATTGTTTAGTATCAACTGATACATTGGTTCCACGATCTTAATGAAGGTGTTAGTGTCATCTTCAGATAATTTGAAAATTTGCTCTGTTTCAAAATCTCTGGTAATAATAGCATCGAAAACAGCACCGCTGGCTTTATGCTTTAATCTATCTACTGCTTTCAATGCGTAGAAATACACAAGCAATTGATTAAGATTTTTTCCAACAAGGGCATAGCAAGATTGATTCATTGCCATAGGAACACCTGCCAACCCTATTTTTCCAACCGTACCTCTTGCAGTAACAAAAACTGTGTTTACCGAGTACAGACGACTATTGCAATGTGAGAGTCCATCTTCTGTAATGGTCTTTTCAGTTACAAGTGTATAAGGTGTACCGACATCTTTGGGTGTAAAGAATGGAATATTCCCATTCCAATACATACTTTCACCAGTTTTCGGAGTACCTCCACCGAGGATTTGAATCAGGTCTGTAAAATTAACCTCTGTGTTAGATTGATCGTAGAAATTGTTAAACAAAGCAAGGGCTTGCTGCTCTAAATTATCGTTTATCTTTTGATTAGTTGCAATTTGCTTATCGAGAGTAGCCAAGATTTCTACAACCTTATCTTGAATTGAACGTTCTGGCAATGGCACTATTATTTTCTCAATAATCTTTTGGTTCAATGAAGCCATTGTAGTCCCGTGAGAACACATACTCATCATAAAAGCTCTATGTCGTTTTGTAAGAAAGTAATACGACAAAAATCGAGGATTAACACTATCTGCCAACACACGGAGTCTAATACAATCTGAACCTTGCATCCACCCATTTTCGCTTTCAGAAATAAAAGCGTGTCGCTCTACTGCGCCTTTTCTGCCAAAAACTATATCTCCGGTCACGAGTTTATGTGCGGACAGCCTTTCCAGTGTTCCATCACTAACCATTTCTAATTTATCTGTATTGACTGTTGCAAATCCTAAATTGCGAACATTTAATACTGGCGTTCCAAAGCTAACATATTCCGATGCTTTAAGCTGAGTGCCAAATGGTCCTGTTTTAATTACAACTCGGTTTTGTTCTACTAAATCCTGAACAGAAACATACTTCATATTCGTATCCTTCCTAACCTATGTATTTGCGGTGAGCAATCTTAACATTGCTCTGTTTGACCATTGCATACTGCAAGGTCGTATCTATTCGTTGATGCCCCAAGAGCCGTTGAAGCTGCTCCACGGGCATTCCTTTGTCAATCGCCATTGTAGCGAGGGTTCGTCTGAATTTGTGCGGATGTACTCTAGGAAGCGAAAGCCGCTTGCCAAGTTCACGCAGTCTTGATTCTACACCGCCAATCTGCAATCTTTCGTATGGCGCTTTCAGCGACACAAACAGGGCATTGTTGCTATCAGTTCTTTGTGCAAGGTAGTTTTGAAGGTGAATTTTGGTTCTGGCATCAAAGTAGACCATTCTCTCCTTGCTTCCTTTACCAAATACCACACACTCTCGCTCTTCAAAATTAATATCTTCCCGATTTAACAGAACCATTTCTCCGACACGCATTCCGGTTGATGCAAGCATATCAATCAACGCCAAATCACGCAGAGAATCGCAATGGTCACGCATGGTTTCCAGTGCTTCGTCCGTATAGGTTTCTTTGATGGTCACGGCCGTTTTCACCTTATGAATCCTGCGTACCGGGCTTTTCAAGATGTAATCTTCATCTTCAAGCCAGGAAAAGAAACTGGATAAGATTCTGCGGATGTTGTCAATCGTCACCTTACTGGATTTTCGCTCTGTCTGATAGTCGGTCAAATAGGAACGCAGATCGTTGGTTGTAATGTGCGTGATCCCTTTTCCAATTTTCTCAGACATGGTTTCGATTGTCTTTCGGTAGTAGGAAAGCGACTTTTCAGAGCATCCCTCAATTCGCTTTGCCGAAAGAAACGCATCAGTCAACCGTGTGTTTTCTGTGCTTGCATCCTCAGCTGTGCTATCAGCTCTTTGCCGAATCTCATATCCGGAAAGATTATGCTTCAGCACTCGCCGCAGCTGCTCTGCCTGTCCATTATCAAGATATGCCAGCATATCTCGTAGCACATCATTTACAAATTCATCATTCATAGTCTGTTCTCCTTTTGTAATTAGGGAATGACTATGGAGTGGCAATCCTCAGTATAAACTCCTGCCACTCGTAGAAGTTATGGGTTAGGTCGTAAACGATAATTTAGAGCAGCAAATCTCTGCGCTTTATGAATCTTGGTTTGAAAACTTCGACCTCACAAATGGTGTTTGTCCTGAAAGCTGGAATAATCAAGAACTTTCAACTATTACAGAGATTTCAAACGGTAAACGTCCACCAATAAAGGCTGAATCGTGCAGTAAAGAAACACCAATTCCTATTGTTGGAGCTGCGTCTGTAATGGGGTTTACCTCAGAGGCAAACCATACAGATAAGATCCTTGTTACTGGTCGTGTTGGTACACACGGTATAGTTCAGCGATTCAATACTCCTTGTTGGACTTCGGATAACACTCTCGTTATTAAAAGTTCCTACTATGAATTTACCAATCAAATTTTGCAAAGAATTGATTATTCAGCAATGAATCGTGGCTCAACACAACCCCTTATTACACAAGGTGATATGAAAAAAGTCAGCATATTACTTCCTGATGTTGAAACTCTTGCAAAATTTGAGACTTTTGCAGGGACTATGATGAATCAATGGGAAGCAAATAAACAGGAAAATGTAAAACTTGCTTCTTTACGAGATACTCTTTTGCCAAAACTTATGTCCGGTGAACTGGATGTCTCCGGCATCCAACTTTAAGCCGCTAAATTATCGTTTATCTTCTGATTAATCTGAATTTTATTCTGTAAAGAATCAAGTATCGCAACTGTCTTCTTCTGATTATCTAAAGATGGAAGATCAATCTCTAATTGCTCGATCATTCCTTTAGTCAGTGCTTTCCGCGTTGCTCCAGCTGCTGCAAGCTGTAGCAAATATTCCTTTCTCCAGTGTAGATAATAAAGAATATAATTGTTTAAAACCTTATCTGCATTTCCGCGAATAATAGCAACATGCTGATTTACTCGCGCCGGTAAATACTTATCATCCATAGTGCAAGCTCGTGCGACAGAATCTCCCGTAATATTCAAAAGAATATCACCAGAATGAACTTCAACATTTGCTAATTTTTGCGCCTGTTCATCATTGATAAACACGAGTCCATCTTTCGAGAAATTAAAGTCGAGAACATTCTGACTTCTTACTAACGAGATGCCTTCTTCACAATATGCTTCTTTCCCTCCGCGAGGTGTTGCTCCGCTTCCAACCTTATCGCAGATTTCAATCATCTTAACGATAGCCATTCTTTCACCCTCCTATCCAATATATTTTCTATGCGCCAGCTTCACATTCTGTTGTTTGACTATCGCATAATGCATGGTAGTATCAATTTTTTATGTCCCAAGAGTTGCTTGACTTGCTCTATAGGCATTCTCTTATCAATCGCCCTCGTTTCTTGCAAATTGAAGTAGATATAACTAATTTATTTGATTATCTCGTATCTACAAACTAATCCTCACTTTCAGTTTCGTCTTCATTTATTCTATAAGCATCTTCAATCGAATAAATAACATCATCCACCACTTTGATTCTCATGCCTGCATTTATTATTTCCTGCGTTTTTCCGCCATCCTTTAATTTGTACACAAACCGTAATACAGCCTCAATATAATACTCAGTTGTATCCCCGTCTGAATCCAAGGATTCAATATTATCAATACTGATTAAATGTGCTGCAATAAAAGTAATTAACCTTCCTTTTTCAACAAGATTAAAATCTCGATCTGTTATCTGTTCAAAAAAATCTTCAGAATTTAACCAATCAACAATTTCCTTATTTTCATCATAATCTTCAATTGGTTGATACGAATATTTGTCAATTTCCTTTGCCCACGCTTCTAACTGCACCTTAACTTCATTTTCATTTTTGCATATGAACAGTGATGAATCTGATACATTTTCTGCAAACTCCTTTAGCAGAAATTCTCCAAAAGCATTATCTTTGGAATAGTATATGATTTTTGAATTCCGATGCTTTAATGCAAATTCCAAAACACTTTCCCATAACAATGCATCCTTAAATCCTTTATCAGACTTTTTATCTTTTCCTTCAAAAGGAGGTAATTTACTAAATGCACGATTCACGATGCTTTCAAACCTATCATTAGAAGCAATTGGAATTTCTATAACGCTATTCCCTCTTCCTGAAATCTCCTTCTTATATTCCTCGATCTTAATTTTTATATATTTTGGATAATTTATTGTAGGATTCTTTTGTATAGAATACTCAGGAAACCGTTTCTTTGATATTGTACTTTTATATGTAACAATCAATTCATCATGCTTTTCTATAATCTGCTTCTCCATTTCACTCCAGACAACTGATGGGATAGCTATGGTTACATATTCATATATATCAAGTTGTTCAATCATACCAACTACATTTTCAAATGTTGTATTAAAGCTAAAAGTTGTGAAATCCGCCTTCTTTTCATATGTTTGAAATAGAGCATTCGTATCAAAAATCAAACAATATGTTATTTCACTACTTGAGTCCATACCCAATCGCCCCCAGTTTTTCCCGAATCTCATTCTCCAACTTATGCGACTGATCGAACAGATCCGACAATTCTGAAGTAAGACGTTTCATCTTGTCTTCAAACGGTTCTCCATCATCTTCCTGCTCTTTTATACCAACATAACGTCCTGGTGTGAGAATATAGTCCTGTTTCGCAATTTCTTCTGTAGAAACCACTGCACAGAATCCTTTTTCATCTTCTAACGTGCCATCTACATACGATTTATAGGTATCTGCAATTCGTTCAATGTCTTTCGTTGTCAGCTCACGCAGTTTACGAGAAATCATTGTTCCCATATCTCGCGCATCAATAAACAGTGTTTTTTTAGGCTGCTTTTTATTTTGGGCTAAAAACCAGAGAGACACTGGAATCTGTGTCGTATAAAACAGCTGTGCTGGCATAGCAACAATACATTCCACTAAATCAGCGTTGATAATATTCTCACGAATCTTCCCTTCTCCGCCAGATTGAGATGAAAGTGAACCATTTGCCAATACCATTCCAATCTTACCATTCGGTGCTAAATGATAGATCATGTGCTGTAACCATGCAAAATTTGCATTTCCTTCCGGCGGCACGCCAAACTGCCAACGCACATCATCTTGCAGCTTATCTCCTCCCCAGTTTGACAGATTAAACGGAGGATTTGCCATAATATAATCTGCTCGTAAAGTCGGATGACGATCATCTAAAAATGTATCAGCGGCATATGTACCTAAATCCGGCTCAATACCGCGAATAGCAAGATTCATCTGTGCCATTTTCCAAGTAGTCGGGTTAGAGTCTTGACCGTAAATCGAAATATTTCCAATATTACCGCTGTGATTCTCTACAAATTTTGCCGACTGTACAAACATGCCGCCACTGCCGCAAGCTGGATCATATACGCGCCCTTGATATGGCTGCAATACTTCAACTAATGTGCGAACTACGCAAGACGGTGTGAAAAATTCTCCGCCGCGTTTACCTTCTTGTTCTGCAAACATGGACAGACAATATTCATATGTTCTACCGAGAATATCTTTTTCGCTTCCATGTTCTATCATTTGAATATTAGTAAACAAATCAACGACATCGCCTAGTCTGCGTTTATCTAATTCAGGACGAGCAAAATTTTTCGGCAAAATATTTTTCAGTCGATGATTTTCTTTCTCAATGGCACGCATTGCTTCATCAATTACTGTTCCGATTTCCGGTGTATGTGCCTTTGATGCAATCACATTCCACCTTGCGTTTTCTGGTACGAAGAAAATTCCGTCTGCGATATATTCGTCAATATCTTCCTCGAATCCGTCTCCTTCTTCCACTAATTCTTGATATTTTTCTTCAAATCTGTCCGAGATATATTTTAAAAAAATCAGTCCCAATACAACGCTTTTATATTCGGAAGCATCCATATTACCGCGTAATACACACGCAGCATCCCAAATCTGCTTTTCAAAGCCAATATTAGCTGTCTTTTTTGTTTTCGCCATAGAAGATTCACTCCTTGTTCCTTATGTGCTCTATTATATCATGCTTTATATATAAATGCACAATCAAATTTGACTTTCTTCCCCCTCCTTCAAATAATGCCCCGCGATTACCCCAATCCTCCCATGCCCCAGCGCATTAGAAGTAATCCGCATTGCTGCTCTGTCAAACACTTCTCCTTTCCGGTCTCCGCGGCAGTAATACTTTTCTTTTGCGGTCAGTTGTTCCAATGGTCTCGCATGTTGCCAGTAAATCGCCGTTGCATAGTCACGCCGATAGCTATGAATATCCGCACCGGACGGAATTTTTTCAAATACTTTTCCATCTCCTGCTTGCTGACACAAGCGAATCACCAAATCTTTATCACCGATAATCGGCGCATAGCGTTCCCGTCCGCCCTTGCTGCCGCTCGTGATATGCAGATAATAGCCGGAACGATCCTGATACAGTGCCGTCCCGCGCAGCGCTTTGAGTTCTGCGCGCCGCAGACCTGTCGCACGGCAAAAGGCAACCAATTCCGCATGATTGCTCTCACTGAAATGTCTGTCTCGCTTGACAGTGTTCCGGCTGCGTGTAATATCTTTTCTTTGCCTAGCAGCAGTGTGAATATTCAATTCTTCCAATGTACAGCCGTACAATTTGACCAGCGCGCTGGCTTCCATTTTTTGCGTGTACACGGACAGATTTTCTCTCGTTTTCATCCATTCGGAAGCATACGCCTTGCACTGCTCTATCGTCTTGCATCCGTGATTTTCCTTGCACCATTTCACAAAATAGCAGCAATGCTTGAGATACGAGTGATAGGTTTCCCAGCTGTAAATGTAGTTCTGAGAAATACCAGAAAGTTTATCCGGTTTCTTTTTTCTTCCAATTTGCAGTTTTGCGTCCAAAGTGTCCTGCACCTGTTTTACCAGTGAGCCGCGGTTCGGCTTGTTCTTATGTCCCATCGTTTTGTCCTTTTTCATCGTGAAATTGTGAATACCTGTGTTGAAGCGAAGCACCGCACTCTTATTGTTTTCCGATTGTTATGCACCAATCGTCTGATTTTTCATCCGATCTGAACAGCTCAACCCATATGGGGAGCACGATTTCAGTCATCTGAAAATTTTGTTTTTCCGATATCCCCGTTTACTCGTACACGATTGTGTCCGCGTAACCGGATATCGGATTTTCTGCTGCTCTTTGCTGTCTGACATGTTTTTATGTCTGTCAGCGGGTCAATCAGCCTGCCTTGCCACACGCTTCTATGCAGCTATTCTGTATCCACATAAAAACAGGAGGGCCATCCTATGATCCTCCTGTTCCATCTTTCATTCCAAATATGTGCGAATAAAAATTTAAAATTATAAAAAAGAGAGAAACTTTTCAGCGACTTGTACCGGAAAATTTCTCTCTTTTTGTCTGTTTTTCAAACTATTTTGCAACGTTCATTTTTTACTTATGTAATCTGTGCGTTTTGAATCCGAAAATACGCATTGTTAATTATTTCGTTTTTCTTACGCGAACAAAGTAGATATGACCGCATTGAATCGCCTTTTGTAAATTCCCATAGCACTCACAAATATTCTTCTTAATCTCTTGATAATTGCGAAGCTGTACGCCGCACGCAGCCAATGCTGCTTCTTTTTCTTTTGGCATTCGTTTGTATTTTTCCTCAATCTCTAAAATCTTTTTAATCGGGATGTTCTTTGTCGTCGCTCTCGCTCCAGCTCCACGTGTCAGCTTTTCCCAAATTTTTTCTTCTTTTCCTCTCAACCGATACACGCTCTTGCTTCCAAAGCTATCCTCTGCACGCATCGTAACTCCGCTGCGTTTCAGGATTTCTTTTAACATCTGAATATCATCCGGTGTATTTCTATCCTCTTTGGGATTTTCAATTTTAATAATTAAATTCATCGTATCCCTTCCTTCTTTCACGCAATGTTAATTCTTTCGTCTTTTTAGGAATTGATTTCAGTATAAAATATTTTCTTCATTTTAGCAAGAGTAAACCAAGCATTTTGTTCAAAATATTTGGTTTTTTCATACTTTTTCAAGAATAATTTCATTCTAACTTTTCTCTCATATTTCCAGCGTTCCAATCAACTGTCTGGTTATGAAGAAAGGAGGAAAGCAGAAATGGAAAGCAATCATGAAGTGTATACTGTGCCGGAGCTGGCAGCCATTTTAAAAATCGGCCGCAATGCCGCTTACGATCTCGTAAAGTCCGGAAAGATTCACAGCATTCGTATCGGAAAAAGCATCCGCATTCCTCGCGCTGCACTGGAAGAGTTTTTAAATTCTTAACTTGCTGCAGCAGACAATCCGTGCTATACTTGCCTCACACCAGAAAATGCTCCGATAAAGTAAAGGAGGCTTGTATGGCACGGATGAATCACTCATCCAAGGAGCATCTTGTCAATATGAAATCTACAAAACACGGAAATAAATTCCGCATTACATATCGGTGCCCAAATTATCCGGATCTGATTCATGAATCTTTTGACACAGAGGAAGAAGCCAATCTACGGATTGCGCAAATCTTGTTGGAAAAGAAAAACAACAAACTGCTTCCGCCTGCTTCTGTTGTTGATCCAGATGCCAATCATGCATTGGCACAGGAAACCATGACTGTTTCTCAATTGTTAGACGAATATGTCAATCTGTACGGATTAAATCATTGGTCGGAGAGTACGCTTTCCTCTACTATGCACCGAATCACACACTATATCAACCCGTATATTGGTGCTATCCCAATCAAATCCCTTACAACCCATCGGCTGGAACGCTTTTATAGAAAGCTTCTGCGAGAGCCTGCTGTGTGTCCCAAAGGCAAAGAACATTTGCAGACAACAATCGCTCCCAGCGTTGTAGAAAAAGTACACGGCACGATCCGCAGTGCACTGAATCAAGCGATTCGCTGGGATTACCTAAAAGGTCCAAATCCCGCTATGACTGTGGAACTGCCCAAGTATAAAAGAGAGAAACGTGCTGTCTGGGACGATGCAGAAGCACGGTACGCCTTAGATGTATGCACAGATCCTATTCTCAAGCTGTGTATGCTGCTCGCTCTCGGCTGTTCCATGCGTATCGGAGAAATCTTAGGTCTGACATGGGATTGTGTACACATCACGCCAAGATTGATGCAAAACGACAGTGCCTATCTCCGCGTAGAAAAAGAATTGCGCCGCTGTACCAACCTCAGTTTAGAAAAGCTTCGGGAACAGGGACGAGATGATGTCTACTTTACCTTTCCGCTCTGGAAGAAGAAATCACCGTCTACTACGACACTTGTTCTCAAGACGCCTAAGACCGAAAGCAGTGTCCGCACGATTTATCTACCGCCTACCGTCATTCACGCACTGCGGCAGGCATGGGAGCATCAAATGGCATTAAAGAATGAAATCGGCTCTGTGTATCAAGATTTCAATCTGGTCGTTGCGCGGGACAACGGACGGCCATTTGAAGAACACAACATCAGTGAAAAACTGAAAGCACTCATTCAAACAAACAATCTCCGGCCGGTTGTCTTTCACAGTCTGCGCCACAGCAGCACCAGCGTGAAACTCAAAATCAGCGGCGGTGACATCAAGGCAGTGCAAGGCGACACTGGACATGCGCAAGCGAACATGGTCACGGATGTATATAGCCATATCATGGATAGCAGCCGCAAGCATCTGGCACAGCAAATGGAAGCACAGTTCTTCCTAACATCCCCAGAAAGCAAAAAAGCAGCCGCCCAACTGCCCATGGATTCTTCCACGAAACAGCTGATTCAG
>OGXW01000771.1_pt1 | contig 24344 bp, 23 predicted proteins | sample 1576341 | NCBI WGS metagenome assembly OGXW01 (sample SAMEA3541592, study PRJEB24748) | human gut metagenome | biome: human gut; feature: human-associated habitat; material: faeces | place: China | collected 2012
AGAGCACGCGGTTCATACCCGCGGTGTCGCTGGTTCAAATCCAGTTCCCGCTACTTGAAGAAGGAGTCCTTGTGTGGGGCTTCTTTTTTACTATATGAGAAATGAAGTGATGGAGTAAGGAAGATGGATAAGACACGATTCTGGGCGGAGAGACTCTATGTAAATAGTAAGATTTCCTCGCACATTTATTATGCCGAGAAAGATATACCGGAAGTTATCGGCATCGGAGAAAATGAAGAGGATCCGTTCTTGACAGATCCGTATTTAGAAGAAAATCTGCGTAAGATGTATGAAGAAAAAAGGGCGCCTGTCCTTACGATAGAAGACGGCTGGGTGGTTTACATGGCATTTTCTGATGCAGAGAACAATTTTTATATCGGAGGACCGGTGAGTCTGGCGACGGATAAGGAAGAAAAAAGCGGACTGTATCATTACAGGCGCAGACATCAGCTTTCGCAGCGTAAATTGAATATCCCCAGAATGTCGATCATGAAACTTGCCGGTATTTTGTCTATGTCTCTTTTTTCTCTGTGTGGTCTTGAAATAAGTGAAGCAGAGCTGATGGAATTAAGTCGGATTGAAACAGGTAAGAAAAGCGAAATAGAAGGGGAACTGGTTAACTATAAATTTGATTCTTCAGAAAATGAACGAAAACATGTAACATATGAATATGAAAAAAAATACTATGATGCGATAAAAAGAGGAGATAGTGATTATTTCAAAGGTCCGATGTATGACAAGCTGCATCTGTATGATGAAATTGGAAAGCTGGCTGAGGGAGGCCTTAAGCAGGCGGAGTATATGGTTGCGGCAGGACTTGCGTTGATCTCACGGGCAGCAATGGAAGGAGCCGTATCGCCGACAGAAGCTTATGCGGTGAGCGATGTGTTTTATCAAAGGCTGGAAAAGTGTAAAACACAGAAAGAGATGTATCAGCTCTCTTCTGAGATACAGCGAACCTATGTGAAAATGGTTCAGGAACGGAAGAAAGAGAAGAAAAATTCAAATTATGTCGAACAGTGCAAGGATTATCTGACACAAAATTTCCATAAAAGAATCACGGTGGAAGAACTGGCAAAACAGATAGGGGTAAACAGAACCTATTTGTCCGGAAAATTTTCCGAACAGGTTGGGATGAGCATTTCACAGTATAGCATTCTGATACGAATCCGAGCGGCTGAGAATATGCTGAAATATTCTGAGGCTTCGATTTCTTACATTGCAGATTATCTGTGTTTTTCATCACAGAGTCATTTTGGCAGAGAGTTTAAAAAGAAAAACGGGATTTCTCCATCCGAATATCGGAAACAGAATAAAAATATACATTTTTTAAGCAAACAGACATAAATGATAAAAAAGCAACATATATGACAGAAACATCCATTGGATACGGTTATGATAATCGTATCCAATGGATGTTTTTTATTGCCAAGCATATCAATAATTGGTTCAGTGAATCAATTTTGATTGCATAACTATAAAAGTGTATTCCGGAAATCTTTTGTAGAAGAGAAAACTGAAATAATCATGAAAAAAAGGAGAGAGATACGGATGGAGAATGAAGCAAACAAAAAATATTTATCAGTTCCAAAGAAAATAGCATATGGTTCGGGGGACTTTGGATCGAATTTCTTTTATATGCTGGTTTCATCGTTTATGATGCTGTATCTGACAGATTCTGTCGGATTAAATGCAGGCGTTGTAGGAACGCTTATGATGGTGAGTAAACTGCTGGATGGGGTTACTGATGTCTTTTTCGGCAGTCTGATCGATAAGACACACAGCAAAATGGGAAAGGCAAGACCGTGGATGTTCTTTTCGGCAATACCGCTTGCAATTTCAACGATTTTATTGTTCTGCATTCCGGAGAGCTTTGGAATAACAGCACAATATGCATATTTCTTTGTATTTTATACTTTGTCAAATGCAGTATTTTATACGGCAAATAATATTGCATATGCAACAATGTCTGCCAGAATCACAAAAAATGATGCAGAAAGAGTATCGCTTGGATCATTCCGTTGTGCGTTTGCAGTAGTAGCTTCTATTATAGTTTCTGCTATGACGGTAATTCTGGTGGATAACTTTGGAGGCGGTGCAGCAGGATGGAGAATGGTTGCTATTATTTACATGATTATCATGTTTGCTTTCAGTTCAATTGCAAGTCTGGTCTGCAAAGAAATTCCGGAGGAAGAATTTGAGGTAAAGATGTCTTCGAATGGGGAAATAAAGAGAGCAGAAAAGAAATCATTTTTGGAACTGCTTAAAATTATTATCACGAATAAATATTATCTGATCATGCTTGCTATTTATATTCTGTCTTATATTAATACAGGAATCGGAACGACATCCGGAACCTATTACTTCAAATATATTATGGGAAATCCGGCGCTTTTGGGAGTGGTTTCTATGTCTTCTATGGTAATGATCGTAGGACTGATCTTTAATCCGTCTCTTGTGAAAAAATACGGAATGTATAAGGTGAACCTGGTTTCCTACATCATAACTGCGGTTTTGTCAGTCGGAGTAATGATTGCTTCTTATATGGTTAATTTTACCGGAATTGTTGTACTTATGTTTTTAAAAGCAGTTACGATGGCGCCGCTTATGGGAAGTCTGAATGCCCTGGTAGCAGAGGTCGCAAAAAATGTATATCTGAAAAAGAATGTACAGGTCGAAGGTATGATGTTCAGCTGTTCGTCCCTCGGTATGAAGCTGGGAAGCGGAATTGGTTCTGCGGCAGTTGGCTGGATTCTTGCCGCTGCAGGTTATGTGGGAACTTCAGATATTATGAGTGCAGGTGTAATCTCAGCAATTAAATTTATTTATGGCGCGCTGCCGTTGATCGTCACTGTTCTTCTGGTTGTGATGTGCTGGCTACAGAAAGTTGTGGAAGAAAACCAGAAGCTGGTAAATGAAAAATAATGTCAGATGAGAGTTTGAAGGGTATGGCAGAGCAGAATAAAAGATATGAATACCGATCAGACGGCATTTTTAGATTCGCATATGCAGTGGATCGTGGAAGCCGGAGAAATCACGGTTGGAGTGGGTGGTTCATCGGAAGAGATACAGCTCACCGGAAAATTTGTGATCACAGATACTGCAGTGATTGATGGAAAAACAAGAGGCTTTTATGCCAAGAGTAATATCGTAGATTAACAAACGGGGTGAAATAATGAAAAAAGCAGCATTTACTGAAAACTGGACATGTAATGGGACGTCTGTGATCGTGCCGCATGATGCGATGATCCATGAAAAGAGAACTGCAGATGCAGCAGGGGGCAGTGCGCACGGATATTTTCCGGGAGGGATATATACCTATGAGAAAAAATTCTTTATTCCGGCAGAGTGGAAGGAGAAATATCTGGCGGTAGAGTTTGAGGGCGTATACAAAAACGCAGAGGTCTTTCTGAATGGGAAAAAGCTTTATGAAAGACCGTATGGTTATGTTCCGTTTCTGGTACGATTAGATGAGAATGCGAACTATGGGGAGGAGAATCTTCTGACTGTAATTGCAGATAACTCGAAGCTTCCGAACAGCCGGTGGTATACAGGAAGCGGAATTTACCGTCCGGTGAATCTGTATCTGTCTGAGAGGACACATATTAGTTATCAAGGGGTAAAAATCACGACGTTGTCCTGCAAACCGGCAAAGATAAGGATAGAAGGAAAGCTGGAAGGAATTGACAGTGCGAAAGAATATGGTGTCCGTATGCAGATACAGGACGGAGAAACTACCATAGCAGAAAAGTTTGTAAAGGTAAATGCTGCGCAATCAGGGAATGAAAAAGCGACTGCTGTAGCAGAGATCGAGCTGCCAGAGGCAAGGCTCTGGGATGAGGAATCTCCGAATCTTTATCTTGCTAAGATCATACTTGAAGAGGACGAAAAAATACTGGATACAGCAGAAGAGAGGTTTGGTATCCGTAAGCTTTCCTGGAGTACGAAGGGATTTTTTGTAAATGGAAAAGCGACGCTTCTGAGAGGCGGCTGTGTCCATCATGACAATGGGATCCTGGGAGCGGCAAGCTGGGAAAAAAGTGAGAGAAGACGTGTGAAGATCATGAAAGAAGCCGGATTTAATGCCATCCGAAGCTCTCATAATCCTGCCAGTGAAGCAATGCTGAGAGCGTGTGATGAACTGGGAATGTATGTTATGGATGAAACCTTTGATACCTGGTACAACCGAAAAAATAAATATGATTATGGATGTGATTTTGAAGCATGGTGGGAAGCGGATACGACTGCCATGGTCGAGAGAGATTATAATCATCCTTCGGTCATTCTGTATTCGATCGGAAATGAGGTTGCAGAACCTTGTGAAAAGAAGGGACTTCAGGTTGGAAGTGCTATGATAGAATGCATACACAGTCATGACCATACTCGTCCGGTTACCTGTGGAACCAATCTGATGGTGATGGGCAGAGCTGCAAAGGGGCAGGGGATTTATCAGGATGGCGAGACAAATACGACATCCTCATCCAAAGAACAAAAGAAAGAAAGCAATAACAGCCTGGCGTTTAATATTATGGCTTCGTTCATCGGAAGCGGCATGAATAAGGGCGGAAATTCCAAAAAGGTGGATGCGATCTCCAGTCCGTTCCTGGATCGTCTGGATATAGCAGGTTATAATTACGGCTCCGGAAGATATCCGCTGGAAGGGAAAGCACATCCGGAGAGAATTGTGTTTGGAAGCGAGACTTTTCCACAGGATATCTGGAAAAACTGGAAAATGGTAAAAGAATATCCGTATCTGATCGGTGATTTTATGTGGACAGCATGGGATTATCTTGGTGAAGCAGGAATCGGAGCGTGGAGCTATACCGGAGGTATGCCGTTTAACCGTCCATATCCGTGGCTGCTCGGAGGTGCCGGGGTGATCGATATTCTTGGAAATCCAGATGTTTCATGTCGGTATGCGGCAGTCATCTGGGAGAAAAATAGTAAACCAGTCATCGGAGTCAGACCGGCAAATCATCCGGGAGTACGTGTCAGCAAGTCAGTCTGGAGAGGGACGAATGCGATAGAAAGCTGGTCCTGGTCAGGCTGTGAAGGGAATAAGACGATCGTAGAGGTTTACGGAAACGGTGCGACGGTAAAATTGTATCTGAATAACAAACTGATCGGCAAAAAGAAGCTGAAGCAGTGTAAGGCATTGTTCTCTGTAAAATATAAGTCCGGAAGCTTATGTGCCATCCAATACGACGCGCAGGGAAAAGAAATCGGAAGAAGCAGACTCCTTTCGGCAGAGGGGGAAAAGCGGATTTCGGTTTGCCCGGAAGAGAAGCAGGTGAAAGCAGGAGATATTGTCTATGTGGATATCTCTGTCAAAGGCGCAAATGGCGTGGTAGAGTCGGCAGCTGATGAGCAGCTGACCTGCAGAGTAAAGGGAGGCGTGCTTCTGGGATTTGGAAGTGCAGATCCATGTACCACAGAGGCTTATGATACAGGAAAATTTACGACATATTATGGAAGGGCACAGGCGGTCGTCTATGCGCCAGAAACCGGAACAATCCGTGTGGAAGCAGAAGGAGAACATTCCCGCGGAGAAGCTGTGATTGAAGTGGTATAAATACCTGTTTGTATGTATAGATGAAATAAGAAAAGAGGACATCACTTTGAGAAAAAGTGAGATGTCCTCTTTTTAGGTGAAATTATTTATTCATCAATCCCGCTCCGGCTTTCCAGGCGGTAGCAACGCGCTCTCCGGTAGAATAGTATCCACTTTGGAACTGATCAAACATCAGAGCCTGCAGTTTTTTCGGATCTACCTTTCCATTTTCGGAGAGAACAGATTCCTCAGCTTTTACATTGACGATTTTGCCAACGATTCCTGAGATGTGCTCCGTATCGACGAATTCCAAAAGCTCACACTCCATTACAACAGGAAATTCTTCGATGATCGGAGCGTGTACCTTATCACTTTTTACAGCGTGATATCCGGTACGCTCAAATTTGTCATCGATTTTATTGCCGGAAGCGATTCCGAAGAAGTCTGCCACGTCTACATGCGCTTCGTCAGCAAGTGCTACAGTGAATGCCTTGCTTTCCTTGATATTTAACCAGGTCTTTTTGCCTTCTCCGATGAAAAGGATGATCTTATCCATATCGCAGATCTGTCCCCAGGCAACATTCATTACGTTTACTTTTTCATTTGCGTCATATGCAGCTACCATCAGCACCGGCATAGGATAAACTGCAGGAACGACACCTAAATCTTTTTTCATTTTCATACCTCCGTACTATGATTCGATTGCTTTTTTAAGAGCTCCTATTTATAATTATATAAAGATGTGAAGAAATAACAAGTACCATCTTTTAGGTTAGGTACTTACCTGAAAGGAAGTGTAGATAAAGAATGAAAGAGTGTAAAATGAGAGATTATATTGAAAATGCAGATTTTGAAGAGACGGGGTTTAGTTATACCTTGTCTTTGATTTCTGGTAAATATAAGATGATCATTCTCTACGGTCTGATGGAATATCAGCCGGTCAGGTTTAACGAGCTGCAGCGTTATCTGGGGAAGATTTCGGATAAGACGTTAAGTCAGAATCTGAAGGAATTAGAGAAAGATGAATTGATCCACAGGGAAGCGTATCCGCAGATTCCGCCGAAGGTGGAGTATTCTCTGACAGAGCGTGGAAAATCTCTGATGGTGGTTTTGGACCAGCTTTGTATTTGGGGAACGAAGAATCGAAAATAAAATATTGCGGAGAAAATGAAAACTTGCGCTTTCTGATAAGTAGTCAATTTCTCCAATATGTGATAAAATACAACTAAATTACGACAAAATGGAGGACTATCATATGACATCAAAATCAAAGCAGGTGATCATGGCGGCGGTTGGAGCGTATCTGGTGTATACCGGCGTATCTCTGGTGCGTGAGACGATAGCCGGGGAACCGAAGAACCAGATTTTGTTTATTCTGGCGGGAGTATTTTTTGCAATATTCGGACTGGCTACGATTGTTCATAATATCAGAATTATCGTAAAGGCGACAAAGGCAGAGATCCAAGCTACGGAAGCAGAAACAGAGGAGAATTCCGATACGGATGCCGAGGAAAGCGAAGAAACAGAAAAGGAATCTGTGACAGGAAAAGGTGTTGTAGATGTTCAGGTGGGAGCAGGTACAAAGGAATCTGATAAGACAGAGAAAAAAGTAGAAGTTGATCTTGGAAAAGCACAGAGTTCAGAAGAAAAAAATGCAGAGTCTGAATCAGAACTATCATCAGATGAAAAACAGGAAGACAATGAGGATGAAGAAAAGTCTGGTGAAGAGAAGATATCAGAAGAAACTGATTCATCAGATGAAAAACAGGAGGAAAAAGAATAGAAAATGCGAGTTGGAATGGGATATGATGTTCATAAACTGACGGAAGGAAGAAAACTGATTCTTGGCGGAGTGGAGATACCATACGAAAAGGGGCTTCTTGGACATTCGGATGCAGACGTACTTCTGCATGCGATCATGGATGCCCTGCTTGGAGCGGCATCACTTGGAGATATCGGAAAGCACTTCCCGGATACAGATCCAGCATACAAAGGAATTTCCAGTATTAAGCTTCTGGAGCATGTAGGAAAGCTTCTGGATGATCATATGTATGTGATTGAAAATATTGACGCGACGATCATTGCGCAGAAACCGAAGATGCGCCCGCACATCGAGCAGATGGAAAAGAATATTGCAGAAGCACTGCATATTGAAAAGGATCAGGTAAATGTCAAGGCGACGACGGAAGAAGGTCTTGGATTTACCGGAAGTGGGGAAGGAATTTCTTCCCAGGCAATCTGTGCAATCGAAAAGCTGACTAATTTCAGCAGTGTAGACGTAGCAGTACCTGCAGGTGGCTGCGCAGGCTGTGGAGGTTGTGCAGCAAGACAGATGTAGATCAAGTCTGAATGGAAAGGTACGGCGAAAAAGTAAAATGAAGATACTGAAAAAACTGAAGCCGGAAGAGCGTGGGTTTACAAGAACACTGTGGGAACAAGTATTTACAGAAGATACAAAAGAATTTCTGGACTATTATTACACAGAAAAGACGAAGAATAACGAAATCTATGTGATCGAGACGGATCACGATATCCGGGCGATGATGCAGCTGAATCCTTATGTAATACAGATGGGGAAAAAGGCAATAGAGAGCAGATACATTGTTGCAGTTGCAACAGAGCCTCTTTACCGGCACAGAGGTTATATGGCGGAATTATTAAGCAAGACAGCAAGAGATCTGTATCAGCAAAAAATGCCATTCTTTTTCCTGATGCCCGCAAGTGAGAAAATTTATTATCCACATAATTACCGGTTTATCTATGCAGCCGATGTGTGGAGTGTAAAAGGAACAGACGGGGAAGAACTGACAATACAGAAGATCGTGGAATTACAGAACGATTCCGGCGTGACACTCAGAAAGGCAGAGGGAAAAGACTGTAAAAAGCTGGGGGATTTTGCGGAAGAAGTTCTGGAAAAACAGAAAATACAGGTATATACCAAACGGGATGCAGCTTATTATATGCGCCTTTTGAAGGAACAGGAAAGTGAAAAAGGCGGAATCCTGATCGCAGAGCAGGATGGAGAGATGCGAGGAATCCTTGTTTTTGATGAAGAAGATGGGCTTGCAGTAAGAGAGCCATTGATCCAAAAAGGATATGAAGATGTTTTTGATAAGGCAGGAGTCATCCTCAAAAAAGAAGAAAAGAAAAAACCGTTGATCATGGCACGGCTTTTGAATATAGAAAGTCTTCTGTCTTCAATGGTGTGCAGAGAAGAGATGGATCTGGAGTTTGTTCTGTATGATCCGGTTATCCGGGAGAATAACCGTCTGTTTATGCTAAAAGGCAATGAAGAACATCTTGTAGTTCGGACAAGGACAGCGCACACCGGCAAAGATGATGCTGTGCAGAAGATTAGTGTTGATGCGCTTACATCGATCGTATTTGGCTATAAAGAGCTGGAAAAGATTGAAGAGGAAGAAAAGGAGATTTTTTCAGCAGAATTCAAAGAAGAAATCAGTAAACTGATGCCGTTTTCTCCTGTTTTTATCAACGAGATTGTCTGATAAGCGGTTGACAAAAAAGAAAAAATCGCATACTATATGTACTAGATATGAATAAAACTGAAAAGACGGAGAACGAAAAGAGTAGTTATCCTCAGAGTTCCATCAGAGAGGATCTGTCATCGGCTGAAAGCAGATCCAGGAGCAGGGATGATGAAGTGCATTCGGGAGTTGACCAGGCGAACGTGAAAGTGAAGATTTTACAAGTAGCCGGGTACGTGTGGCAGACGTTATAGGCCGTGAGAGAAAAGCAGGAGAGCTGCTTTTAATTTAGAGTGGAACCGCGGAAACTTCGTCTCTTTATGAGACGGAGTTTTTTATTTACGCGAGCAACGAGCCAAAGTCCGTGCTTGCACGAGACCTTGGCGACTGCCGCGATAACTTGAGAAACTCGCGGAGCGTGTTTCTCATAGTTTCACAGGAAATTCCAAATCAGAGGTGAATGAAATGGGAGTTATTTCCTATATCAAAGAAGAAATCAAAGTAGTAAAAGAACGAGATCCGGCAATCAAATCGGATATAGAAGTATTTCTGTATCCAAGCTTTAAGGTAATGCTTCATTACAGGATCGCACATAAGCTGTATCTGAAAAAACATTATTTTCTGGCACGGTGGGTGTCACAGCGTGGTGTCAGAAAGACAGGAATTGAGATCCATCCGGGAGCAACCATTGGAAAAGGGCTTTTTATCGACCATGGAAGTGGCGTTATTATCGGCGAGACTGCAATCCTGGGCGATAATATTACACTGTATCAGGGAGTAACCCTGGGTGGTACAGGAAAAGAGCAGGGCAAGCGCCATCCAACGCTGGAAGACAACGTCATGGTCAGTGCCGGTGCGAAGGTCATCGGTTCCTTTACGATTGGAAAGAATTCCAAGATCGGAGCAGGATCTGTTGTTATTGAGGAAGTACCTCCGAACTGTACCGTTGTTGGTGTCCCGGGAAGAATTGTACGCATGGGTGACCAGAAAGTTCCGAGTGCTGACCTGGATCAGATCCATCTGCCAGATCCGGTATTGAATGATATCCGTCAGCTTCAGACTGACAATATCCGTCTGAAGAAAGAACTGAAAGCATTGAAAGAAAAACTCGCGAAAGAAAAAATAATCGAGGAAGCATAGAAAAAAGAAGGAGTAGCTTTATGAAAGTATTTAACACACTTACGAAAAAGAAAGAAGAATTCGTTCCTCTGGAAGAAGGAAAGGTAAGAATGTATGTCTGCGGACCGACCGTATACAATTACATCCATATCGGTAATGCAAGACCGATGATCGTATTTGATACCGTCCGCCGTTATTTTGAATACAAAGGATACGATGTCAATTATGTATCGAACTTCACGGATGTTGATGACAAGATCATCAAAAAGGCAATCGAAGAGCAGGTATCCGCGCAGGAAATTTCACAGCGCTATATTGCAGAGTGCAAAAAGGATATGGCAGGAATGAATGTAAAGCCTGCAACCAAGCATCCGCTTGCAACAGAAGAAATCTGCGGCATGGTGGAGATGATTTCCGAGCTGATTGAAAAAGGTTATGCTTACGAGAAAAACGGAACCGTTTATTTCAGCACAAGAAAGTTTAAAGACTATGGAAAATTATCCCACAAGAATCTGGATGATCTCCGTTCCGGTGGACGTTCTCTTCTGGTAAGCGGTGAGGATGAAAAAGAAGATCCGCTGGATTTCGTACTCTGGAAGCCGAAAAAAGAAGGAGAACCTTTCTGGAAGTCACCTTGGTCAGATGGACGTCCGGGATGGCATATTGAGTGTTCTGTGATGTCGAGGAAATATCTTGGTGAACAGATTGATATCCATGCAGGTGGAGAAGATCTGATATTCCCACATCATGAAAATGAAATCGCACAGAGTGAAGCCGCTAACGGTAAAGAATTTGCAAGATACTGGATGCACAATGCATTCCTGAACATTGACAACCGCAAGATGTCAAAATCACTCGGAAACTTCCGTACGGTAAGAGAGATCAGCGAGCAGTATGACCTCCAGGTGCTTCGTTTCTTCATGCTGAGCGCACATTACAGAAGCCCGCTGAACTTCAGTGCAGAGCTGATGGAAGCATCCAAGAACGGTCTGGAGAGAATTCTCAATGCAACCGATAATCTGAAACATCTTATCGCTTCAGTGGCAGCAGAAGAGATGAGTGCCGAAGAAAAAGAAGCATTTTCAAAAACTGATGCATATGTAGAAGAATTTGAAAAAGCAATGGATGATGATTTCAATACAGCAGACGCAATCGCTGCAATCTTTGAACTTGTAAAATATGCAAATACCACTGCGACAGCAGAAAGCTCAAAGGAATATCTCCGGGGATTACTGGACAGAATCGTAAAACTCGGTGATGTCCTGGGACTGATCCTGGATAAGAAGGAAGAACTTCTGGATGCAGATATTGAGAAACTGATCGAAGAGCGTCAGGCAGCAAGAAAAGCAAAAGATTTTGCAAGAGCCGATGCGATCCGTGACGAGCTTCTGGAAAAGGGAATTATCCTGAAGGATACCAGAGAAGGAGTACAATGGAAAAAAGCGTAGAATTTGAAATTGCTGACTATATAAAAGAAGTGCTTGAGATGAAAGAGGTGGAGCCGGAAGGCTATTCACCTCTTACTCTGGCTTATATAGGGGACAGCATTTATGATCTGGTCATCAAGACAAAGGTGATCAGCGAAGGCAATAAACAGGTAAAAAAATTACATCAGGAGACAAGCGATATGGTGCAGGCGTCTGCCCAGTCAGAGATGATGCGTGTCCTTCAGCCATTGCTTACTGAAGAAGAGCATGCTGTTTACAGAAGAGGCCGAAATGCTAAATCAGTATCGCCGGCAAAGAACCAGTCACTGACCGATTACCGACGTGCAACCGGATTTGAAGCGTTGATGGGATGGCTTTACCTGAAAAGAGAATGGAAAAGAATGGCAGATCTGATCAAGATCGGTCTGGATCACTTAAGCGAATGCGAAGAAGAAAAGAAGCAGGAGAAATAGAATGGAAGAAAAAAAGATGAACAGTCAGCAGATCGAGGGAAGAAATGCAGTAATGGAAGCATTTCGCTCCGGGAAACCGATTGACAAAGTATATATTCTTGACGGATGTCAGGACGGACCGATCAGAAGTATCGTAAGAGAAGCAAAAAAGCATGATACGATCCTGAATTTTGTAACCAAAGAACGTCTGAACCAGATTTCAGAGACCGGAAGACATCAGGGGGTCATTGCACAGGCAGCGGCTTACGAGTATGCGCAGGTGGAAGATATGCTGGAGCTTGCAAAACAGAAAGGGGAAGATCCTTTCCTGATCCTTCTGGACAATATTGAGGATCCACATAATCTCGGCGCGATCATCCGTACTGCCAATCTTGCAGGTGCGCATGGTGTGATCATTCCGAAGCACCGCGCAGCAGGTCTTACAGCAACCGTTGCAAAGACATCAGCAGGTGCGCTGAATTACACACCGGTAGCAAAAGTCACCAATCTGGTGAAAACTATGGAAGAACTGAAAGAAAAGGGACTCTGGTTCGTCTGTGCAGATATGGATGGGGATGTGATGTACCGCGTGAATCTGAAAGGACCGATTGGTCTGGTGATCGGAAACGAAGGCGAAGGTGTTGGACGTCTGGTAAAAGAAACCTGTGATATGACGGCAGCCATTCCGATGAAGGGAGATATTGACTCCCTGAATGCGTCTGTGGCAGCAGGTGTCCTTGCCTATGAGATCGTGCGTCAGCGCATGAGTTAGGAAAATCGGAGAATGAAAATGGATCTGGGGAAAATGACGGATGAGCAGCTGATTGAACTGCTTCGGGAAGGTAAGACCGAGATCACGGATTATCTGATGGAAAAATACAAAGATATGGTACGCAAACAAGCGCGTGCCATGTATTTGTGGGGCGGAGAAAATGACGATCTGATCCAGGAGGGGATGATCGGTCTTTTTAAAGCGGTGCAGGATTATGATCCGAAAGAAGGTGCAAGCTTTTCAAGTTTTGCCGGACTTTGTGTGTCACGTCAGATGTATACGGCGATTAAGGCTTCACAGCGGAAAAAACATCTGCCGCTCAATTCCTATGTGTCGATTTACGCATCTGCCAGTGACAATCCGGAGGAGAACGGGCTTTCCATAGTAGATACGATCGAAGCAGGGAAAGAGAGTAATCCGGAGCTGATGATTCTTGGAGAAGAGTATACGAATGCATTTGAAGAGGAACTGAAAGAAAAATTAAGTAAGCTGGAGCGAAAGGTGCTGTATCTTCATTTGCAGGGAATGGAATATCTGAAGATTGCAGAATTTATGGACAAAAGTCCGAAGACGATCGACAATGCCCTGCAGCGGATCAAAGCGAAAGCACGCCAGCTTCTGGAAGAAAAACGCCGGTCTGAAAAAAAGTAAAAATAAAAATTTAAAAATATTGACAAGCAAAGCAGTGATGTGCTATATTAAATGAGTCGCGAAAATGCGCAGGCTGCCTTGGCTCAGTCGGTAGAGCGTCGCCTTGGTAAGGCGGAGGTCGGCGGTTCGATTCCGCTAGGCAGCTTATATATTTAAGAAGCAGAGTTGTATTTCCGGTTGGAAGGTACAATGTCTGCTTTTTTTTCACTTGTCCGTGTGTAGAAAGTGTGATAAACTAAAGGGCATGAATCAAAAGTTGTCTACAGGGCAATGATTGAGATACATGACATGAAAAAGACTGCTACATACCGGCAGATTTTGAAGTAATAGAGAGACGTGAGGAGGAACTTCAATGGCAGAAGAAGCTGTATCAAAGAATTTTATAGAACAGGAAATTGAAAAAGATCTTGCAGAAGGCGTATACGATCATGTATGTACCCGTTTCCCACCGGAACCGAACGGATACCTTCACATCGGACATGCAAAGTCTATCCTTTTAAACTACGGACTTGCGCAGAAGTATAACGGAACTTTCCATATGCGTTTTGACGATACCAACCCGACAAAGGAAAAGACAGAGTTCGTTGAGTCTATCAAAGCGGATATCAAGTGGCTGGGTGCTGACTGGGGAGATCACCTTTACTTTGCATCTGATTATTTTGATCAGATGTATGAGTATGCGATCAAACTGATCAATAAAGGAAAAGCTTATGTCTGTGACCTGACAGCGGATCAGATCCGAGAGTACAGAGGAACTCTGACAGAGCCGGGAAAGGACAGTCCGTACCGTGACAGAAGTGTGGAAGAGAACCTGGAGCTTTTTGAAAATATGCGTGCAGGCAAGTATGCAGATGGAGAGAAGGTTCTCCGTGCGAAGATTGATATGGCATCACCGAATATCAATATGAGAGATCCGATCCTCTACCGTGTAGCCCGTATGACACATCACAATACGGGTGATAAGTGGTGCATCTACCCGATGTACGATTTTGCACATCCGATCGAGGATGCAATCGAAGGAATTACACATTCTATCTGTACACTGGAATTTGAAGATCACAGACCACTTTATGACTGGGTAGTAAGAGAATGTGAATTTGCAAATCCACCGCGTCAGATCGAATTTGCAAAATTATACCTGACGAACGTAGTTACAGGAAAGCGTTACATCAAGAAACTTGTAGAAGATAAGATTGTGGACGGCTGGGATGATCCGAGACTGGTTTCCATCGCAGCACTTCGTCGCCGTGGATTCACACCGGAATCTATCAAGATGTTCGTTGACCTGTGTGGAGTTTCCAAAGCACAGAGCTCTGTAGATTATGCAATGCTCGAGTACTGCATCCGTGAGGATCTGAAGCTTAAGAGAGCACGTATGATGGCAGTTCTTGATCCGATCAAGCTTGTGATCGACAATTATCCGGAAGGACAGATTGAATATCTGGATGCACCGAATAATCTTGAGAATGAAGAACTTGGAAGCCGTCAGCTTCCATTTGGAAGAGAGCTTTATATTGAGAGAGAAGACTTTATGGAAGAGCCTCCGAAGAAATATTTCCGTCTGTTCCCAGGCAACGAAGTACGTCTGATGAATGCTTACTTTGTAACCTGTACAGGATTTGAAAAGGATGAAGACGGTAATGTAACTGTTGTACATTGTACTTATGATCCAGAGACAAAGAGTGGTTCCGGATTCACAGGAAGAAAAGTAAAAGGAACGATCCACTGGGTAGAGGCAAGTACAGCACTTCCGGCAACCGTAAGACTGTATGAGAACCTGATCGACGAAGAAAAGGGTGTCTACAATAAAGAAGACGGTTCCCTGAACCTGAATCCGAATTCTCTTACAGAGAAAGAAATCTTTGTAGAATCAAATTTTGCAGATGCAAAAGCATATGATAGCTTCCAGTTTGTACGTCAGGGATATTTCTGCGTGGATTCTCATGATTCGTCTAAAGAACATCTGGTATTTAACAGAATCGTTTCGCTGAAGAGTTCATTCAAGCTGCCAAAATAAAGAAAGCAGTCTTGCTCAGAATTTAATTGTAAATAATGTGTTAGTCGACAGTTTTTGAAAAGAAATGGCAATGAAAAACCCGGTAAGAATGAAAAATTCTTCCGGGTTTTGGTTTTATGCAGAAAATGATAAGCTGTAAGAAAAGTTCTTTCTTAAACTTCTTCTGAAGCCGGATCGGATTCTTCGGAATCAGTTTCCGGTGTCTGGGAAGCGGCTTCTGGTCCGGCTTCTGCATCGTCAGTTTTTTCTTCAGACTCTTCAGAGGTTTCTTCCTTTGCAGAAGATGGAGTAAGAGTTGTGTAACCACGCTCAGGCACTTCGCCAAGATCATCATCCAGTTCAAAATCATCCTCTTCAAAAGAGTCATCGAACTCGTCTTCCGGTTCTTCATTATGTCGGTTCTTTAACCAGTAATATGCACCGGCACCAGCTGCGCCTGCGGCAGTCAGTCCGAGCAGGATTTTACCAAAATTTTTAGCCATGTTGCTGCTCCTTTCTTGATCTCGTCCTGTCAGATATGGCAGATGAGATAGTTCGTCATGAAATATAGTATACATGAATAATTTTATTGTAATACTTTTATTTGAAAAGGGAAAGTAAAATATTTATAAAAGAACCAGAAAAACAACAAAAATAAGGAAGTGTTGTACGATTATAAGCAGCTGGAATGTTGTGAAAGAATAAAAATTGTGTTACGATATAAAATAATATCTAAAGAGAGGAAGACCGCGCATGAGAGAAATTACAAAATACCATGATACCAGTAAGACAGTCAAAGAACGTGCCAAGAACAAATTATTTGGTGCAGTGTACAGCCATACCGCGATTATTCTTCTGCTGATTCTTCTTCAGATTGGTATTATGGTTCTCACTTTTACATATCTGGGAAATTACAGTACCTATATGAACGGAGTGATATCGCTTCTTTCTTTTATCACAGCGATTTATATTTTCAATGAAAAAGGGAATCCAGCGTTTAAGATGACGTGGATCCTGTTTGTGTTCCTTGTCCCGGTGGTCGGAGTTGGATTTTATCTGTTTACAAAAGCAGGAATCGGAACCAAATATCTGGGTGCCAGACTGGAGAAGCTTCGAGTGGAGACTGAACCTTATATGCAGCAGAATGAATATGTCGTCCATGCGATGAAAGGTGGAAGGGTTGCAAATGCCAATCTGTCACATTTCCTTTATAACCAGGTGGGATTTCCGACTTATGGGAACTCACAGGCACAGTATTTTCCACTTGGAGATGACAAATTTCCGGTTCTGATCGAAGAACTGAATAAGGCAGAAAAATTTATTTTCATGGAATATTTTATTATCGGAGAAGGATATGTGTGGAACACTGTTCTGGAGGTTCTGCGTAAAAAGGTGAAAGAGGGCGTGGAAGTACGCCTGATGTATGACGGAACCTGCAGTATCAGCCTTTTGCCGTATGAGTATCCGAAGCAGCTCCGGGAATATGGAATCCAGTGCAAGGAATTTGGACCGATCGTACCCATCCTTTCTACCAGCCAGAATAATCGGGATCACCGGAAAATCTGTGTGATTGACGGAAAGGTTGCATTTACCGGAGGTGTCAATCTGGCAGATGAATATATCAACAAGAAAGTCCGGTTCGGACACTGGAAAGATACAGCGATCAAAATCGAAGGTGATGCCGTGCAGAGTTTTACCATGATGTTCCTGCAGATGTGGAATATTACGGAGAGACAGCCGGAGGATTATGCAAAGTATCTGACAGAAAAGCAGCCGGGATTCAGCCGCAAAGATGGTTATATCATCCCATACGGAGACAGTCCGTTCGATCATGAAAATGTAGGAGAAGAAGTGTATTTCCATATTCTGAATCATGCGAAGAAGTATGTGCATATTATGACACCGTATCTGATCCTGGACAATGAGATGATTGATGCGCTGACAAGAGCTGCAAAAGGTGGAATAGAAGTGCAGATTATTATGCCACATATTCCGGATAAGCCGTATGCATTTTATCTTGCGAAGACTTATTATGAGGAACTGATCGCAGGTGGGGTAGAGATCTATGAATATACGCCTGGATTTGTTCATGCAAAAGTATTTACTTCAGACGATGATACGGCGACAGTAGGCAGTATCAATCTGGATTACCGCAGTCTTTATCTGCATTTTGAATGCGGTGTTTTCATTTACCGCAATCCGGTTGTGCGTGATATTGAAAAGGACTTCCAGGATACACTGGCAAAATGTCAGAAGGTGACGATGACGGAGGTCAGAAACCGGAGTACTTTTGTGAAAATATACGGTCAGGTTTTAAGACTTGTGGCACCGCTGATGTAGCAAAACTGTTACGGAGCATAAAATCAAGAAAAATACGGAATTTTCGGGAAGTAGCTGAAAATAAGAGTGTACTTTTTATTTGAAATGTAGTATAATTCAATCGGTGTCTTTATAAGGGACATTGATTATATTTATAAGTAGGAGTTATCCCGATGAAAAGAGGGATGACACTGTGGAGATATTTCACAGATAGCCAAGAACACGCAGGAGGATTTATTATGGTTAAAGCAGTAGTAGGTGCGAACTGGGGAGACGAAGGAAAAGGTAAGATCACAGATATGCTTGCCGAAAAAGCAGATATTATCATTCGTTTCCAGGGTGGAGCAAATGCCGGACATACAATTATCAATGATTACGGCAAATTCGCTCTTCATACATTACCGTCAGGAGTTTTCTACGGACATACAACCAGTATCATCGGCAATGGTGTCGCTGTAGATATCCCGGTTCTTTTCAAGGAAATCCAGTCAATCATTGACAGAGATGTTCCGATGCCGAAGATTCTGGTGTCAGACCGTGCACAGATGGTGATGTCTTATCACAAGAATTTTGATGCATATGAGGAAGAGAGACTGGGCGGAAAGTCGTTCGGATCTACAAAGTCTGGTATTGCACCGTTTTATTCAGACAAGTATGCAAAGATTGGTTTCCAGATCAGTGAGCTTTTCGAGGATGAAGCTGAACTTAGAGAAAAGGTAAACCGCATAGCAGAACAGAAGAACGTCATGTTGGAACATCTGTATCACAAACCGTTAATCAATCCTGATGATTTATATAACGAACTGATGGAATACAAAGAAATGGTAGCACCGTATGTATGTAACGTTTCTCTGTATCTTAACGAAGCACTCAAGGAAGGTAAAGAAATTCTTCTTGAAGGACAGCTTGGAACATTAAAAGATCCGGATCATGGAATTTACCCAATGGTAACTTCTTCTTCTACACTGGCAGCTTACGGTGCAATCGGTGCCGGAATCCCGCCGTATGAGATCAAACAGATCGTTACAGTATGTAAAGCCTACTCAAGTGCAGTAGGAGCAGGTGCCTTTGTAAGTGAGATCTTTGGCGAAGAAGCAGATGAACTCAGAAGACGTGGTGGAGACGGCGGAGAATTCGGCGCAACAACAGGTCGTCCGAGACGTATGGGATGGTTTGACTGTGTAGCATCCAAATATGGATGCCGTATGCAGGGAACTACAGATGTAGCATTTACTGTTGTCGACGTACTTGGATACCTGGATGAAATTCCGGTATGTGTAGGATACGAGATTGACGGAGAAGTTACAACAGAATTCCCGACAACACATCTTCTTGAGAAAGCAAAACCAGTACTCAAGACACTTCCGGGATGGAAATGCGACATCAGAGGAATCAAGAAATACGAAGATCTTCCGGAGAACTGCAGAAACTACATCGAATTTATCGAGAAAGAGATCGGATATCCGATCACAATGGTTTCTAATGGACCGGGAAGACATGATATCATCTTCAGAAATAAATAGGAATGTAAAAATAGGGCAGGACTTTTTTAGTCCTGCCTCATTTTTTTATGGCGAATTATCAAATTGTGATAATGGTTGGTTATGTATTACAGTAAGTACACTCCGCGGGATGCGGCTTCTTCGAGGACGTCGTCCGGCCAGATGGAGGACTGGACTTCTCCGATGTGGGCTTTGCGGAGATAGAACATACAGATTCGGGACTGTCCGATTCCGCCTCCGACTGTGTACGGAAGTTTTCCGTTCAGTAATGCTTTCTGGAAATCCATCTCGGCGCGTTCTTCGCAGCCGGCTTCCTTTAACTGACGGCGGAGTGCATCTTCATCGACACGGATACCCATGGAAGAAAGCTCCAGTGCGATATCGAGTACCGGATAGTAGACGATGATATCACCGTTCAGTTCCCAGTCATCGTAGTCCGGTGCACGTCCGTCATGACGCTGTCCGGAGGCAAGGGTCTTACCGATCTGTTTGATGAATACGGCACCTTTGGCTTTGGCAAAGTGGTATTCACGTTCCTTTGGTGTCTTGTCAGGATACATGGTTTCCAGTTCCTGGGATGTGATGAAGCTGATTTCATCCGGAAGGAATTCTTCAATATAATTGTAACGGCGTGCCATGTAGGCTTCGGTTTCTTTGAGTGCACTGTATACTTTTCCTACGGTGTATTCCAGTGTCTCCATGTTGCGTTCTTCTTTGGAAATTACTTTTTCCCAGTCCCACTGGTCAACATAGATGGAATGGATGTTGTCAGTATCTTCATCTCGGCGGATAGCGCTCATATCAGTATAAAGTCCTTCTCCTGAATGAAAGCCGTAGCGCTTTAAGGCGTAACGTTTCCATTTTGCAAGAGAGTGGACGATCTCAACTTCGCGGTCTTCCTGTTCTTTGATGCCAAATGCAACCGGGCGTTCTACTCCGTTCAGGTTATCGTTCAGTCCGGATTCCGGGCGGACGAAAAGAGGAGCGGATACACGCGTCAGATGCAGAGATTTGGCAAGTGCGCGTTCAAAGTGGTCTTTTACTTCTTTGATAGCCACTTCAGTCTCGCGGATCGTAAGTGGAGAATGGTAATTCTCCGGTATCTGCAAATTGTTCATGATGTTCTTCCTTTCTTACTACTCACTATGTCTAGTTTAGTGAATTGACGTGGTGTTGTCAATCATATTTCCTTAAGAAACGACTTATTTTCTTAAGAAACAACTTATGATTTTTTTAGAGAATCTCCATAGTAAGGTCACAGAACACGGCTATACTCTTAAAATAAAAAAGAAAAAGTCATAAATCAGAAAATAAGAACATATATTAAAAATGTCGGGGAAATGCCGGATGAGGCTTATACCAGAAGGCAGACAGACGAAAAAACTGTAGACAGGAGGTAACAAGATATGCAGAAAGAGAAGAATATCAGCACACAGGAAGTCATTTCCATGGAAGAATATCTAAATAAGAGACAGAAGATCAGAGAACAGGAGAAAAAACGATTCGGTGGCAGATTCGGCGAAGAAAAAAGCCCTGCCTGGATGATGGCAGAGCTTTATGTATGAGATGTTAATATTCACTGTGAAAGTCGTCATCATTCCTGTGGATCAGACGATAAACCAGGATATAGGCGTAACTCATAACCGGCACAAGGATCGTGCAGGCAACAGATGCTTTCAGAAGTCCTAATGATCTGGATTTGTCGATAAATGCAAATACCAGAGTGCTGACGTACATCAGGAACAGAAGAATTGCACAGATAAGAGCTGCAAAACGCTTGAATTTTTTCATAACAACCACCTTCGTACTATACTTTATCTCTATTATATAGATAAAAAACAATTTCTACAAGAAAATGTTTTGCAAACAGTCGAAAAATGCTGTATGATATATGGAGTGATAAAGAATAAAAAGGAGAATTTACAGTATGAGTACATTATTAGAACAGTGGAGAGATACCGCTTACTCGAAAGAGATGGATAAAGCTTCTCTGCAGAAGTTCTGGGGAACCTATTTCCAGACTGAAAAAGAGATCTATGAAAAGCTGCTTGAGAATCCAGACGAAGAAGTAAAAGGAACTGTAAAGGAACTTGCTGAAAAATATGGCATTAATGTATTTACAATGACAGGATTCCTTGATGGAATCAACGACAGCCTGAAAGTGGCTAATCCAATTGAGACAATGGATGAGGACACTGAGGTAAGTCTTGCTTTTGATAAAGAACTGCTTTACAAGAATATGGTAGATGCAAAAGCTGACTGGCTGTATGAACTGCCACAGTGGGATAAGATCTTTACAGAAGAAAAGAAAAAAGTCCTTTACAAAGAACAGAAAAACGCACGTACAATCCACGTGGAAAAGAAAGTTTATCCAAACGATCCATGTCCGTGCGGAAGTGGTAAAAAATATAAAAAATGCTGTGGTAAGAACAAATAGGTTCTGATAGAAATTTTCAATACATTTTTTGAACGTGTTGACAAATGAAAATCCCATGGTATAATGTTAGCAAATGCGATGAAGAGAAGAGTAGAACGCAGGAAGAATCCCAGAGAGAGAGGTCTTAGGCTGAGAGCCTCTTATTACAGAAGCGTTTGAAGACCACCTCCGAGCGGCTGTAAAACAGTCCGGCTGGATACCGTTATCATCCACAAAGAGGTCCTGGAAATCAGGACAAGCGGGGTGGAACCGCGGGTATACAAAGTAACTCGTCCTCTGCAGCAGATATTTCTGTTGCAGAGGTTTTTTAGTTTACAGAAAGGATGATCTGATGGAAAGTATTTACGATTGTTTCAAGTTGAACAATGATATGAAAATCCCATGTGTTGGTTTTGGAACCTACAAAGCGGCAGAAGGGAATAACGTGGAGATTTTAAAGACTGCCATAGAAGCAGGATATCGCTATTTTGATACTGCATCCTTTTATCAGACCGAAGATTTTTTAGGGCAGGCGATCCGTGAAAGCAATCTTCCAAGAGAGGATTTTTTCCTTGTATCCAAGATGTGGAAAGATGAAATGGGATATCAGCAGACAAAGGATGCATTAGAAAAGAGTCTGAAAAGACTTGGTACCGATTATCTGGACATCTATCTGATCCACTGGCCAAGACCGTCGGCTGACTGTGAGAACTGGAAAGAACTGGATCTTGAGACCTGGAGGGCGATGGAAGAACTTCAGAAAGAAGGGAAGATCCGGGGACTTGGACTCAGCAACTTCCTTCCGCACCATATTAAGAACATTCTGGAGAATGGAACTGTAAAACCAGTTGTCAATCAGCTGGAACTGCATCCGGGTTATATGCAGCAGGCTGCTGTGCAGTATTGTAAAGAGCATGGTATTCAGATGCAGGCATGGAGCCCGATCGGAAGACGGCGGATTCTGGAAGATGGACTGATCCTTGAACTTGCCAGAAAGTATCAGGTTTCACCGGCGCAGCTGTGTCTGAGATTCCTGCTTCAGAATGATATCATTCCGCTTCCGAAATCATCTTCGATGGAGCGGATGAAACAGAATATGGATCTGTTCCATTTTGAGATCAGCGAAGAGGATGTATCGAGACTGGCAACTATGCCACAGGCAGGATGGTCAGGAGAACATCCGGATCCGGAGCTTGCACAGAAAAATGTTGTATAATCAGAAATTATAAAATAAAGAGAGGAACAAAAAGACTATGAAAATCACATTAAAAGATGGATCAAGCAAAGAATATGCACAGAGCATGTCTGTAATTGATATTGCAAAAGATATCAGTGAAGGACTTGCAAGGGTTGCAACAGCAGGAGAAGTTGACGGAGAAGTTGTTGATTTAAGAACTGTGATCGACAAAGACTGTGAGCTGAACATTCTTACATTCAATGATGAAAAAGGAAAAGGTGCATTCCGTCACACAACATCCCACATTATGGCACAGGCAATCAAGAGACTGTATCCGGATACAAAGCTTGCAATCGGACCTTCTATTGAGGATGGATTCTATTACGATATCGATCGTGAGACTCCACTTGTAGCAGAAGATCTGGAAAAAATCGAAGCTGAGATGAAGAAGATCGTGAAGGAAGATCTTCCAATCAAGCAGTATACAATGCCAAGATCTGAGGCAATTGCATATTTCAAAGAAAAAGATGAACCATATAAAGTAGAACTGATTGAAGATCTTCCGGAAGATGCTGTAATCAGCTTCTATTCACAGGGAGAATTTACAGATCTTTGTGCAGGACCTCACCTGATGAGCACAAAACCGGTAAAAGCATTCAAACTTACAAGCCTTGCAGGAGCTTACTGGCGCGGAAGTGAAAAAAATAAGATGCTTCAGAGAGTTTATGGTACTTCCTATCCGAAGAAAGCAGAGCTTGAAGAATATCTGCATATGATGGAAGAAGCAAAGAAGCGTGACCATAGAAAACTTGGAAAAGAACTTGGACTTTTCATGATGAGAGAAGAAGGACCGGGTTTCCCGTTCTTCCTTCCAAAAGGAATGGAACTGAAAAATCAGCTGCTTGATTACTGGAGAGAGATCCATAAAAAAGCAGGTTATGTGGAGATTTCCTCACCGATCATGTTAAGCCGTCATCTTTGGGAAACATCAGGACACTGGGATCACTACAAAGACAACATGTATACAACTGTGATTGATGATGAAGATTTTGCAATCAAACCGATGAACTGTCCGGGTGGAATTCTTGTATATGAATCAGAACCACGTTCTTATCGTGATCTTCCGATTCGTATGGGAGAACTTGGTCTGGTTCACCGTCACGAAAAATCAGGACAGCTCCACGGACTGATGCGTGTAAGATGCTTCACACAGGATGATGCACATATCTTCATGACACCAGAGCAGGTACGTGATGAGATCAAAGGCGTTGTAAAACTGATCAATGAAGTTTACAGCCTGTTTGGATTTAAATACCATGTAGAACTTTCTACAAGACCGGAAGACAGCATGGGAAGCGATGAAGACTGGGATATGGCTACAGAAGCCCTTCGCGGCGCATTGGACGATCTGGGACTTCCATATGTAGTAAATGAAGGAGATGGAGCGTTCTACGGACCGAAGATCGACTTCCATCTG
>OGXW01000802.1_pt1 | contig 23908 bp, 30 predicted proteins | sample 1576341 | NCBI WGS metagenome assembly OGXW01 (sample SAMEA3541592, study PRJEB24748) | human gut metagenome | biome: human gut; feature: human-associated habitat; material: faeces | place: China | collected 2012
GCCTCGTCCGCCGTGCGGACGAGAGGGGGTTATCCAAATTGGTTTCCTTGGAAACCAATTTGGTATCTAAGGGGGACAACGTCCCCCTTAGAAGAAGCGTTTTACTGCTTCACTTCTTCCATAACAAAGCACTCAATGATATCGCCTTCCTTGATATCATTGTAGTTCTCGATGCTCATGCCGCACTCATAAGAGGTTGCAACTTCCTTCACATCGTCCTTGAAGCGCTTGAGGGTATTCAGGTGGCCCTCGTGGAATACGATGCCGTCACGGACTACGCGAACCTCAGCATTACGCTGAATCTTGCCGTCCTGTACATAGCAGCCTGCAACCGCGCCTGCGCCGGTGATCTTGAACACCTGACGAACCTCTGCGTGGCCGAGAACAACTTCCTTGAACTTCGGCTCGAGCATGCCCTTCATGGCCTGCTCCATCTCCTCGATGGCATCATAAATAACGCGGTACATACGCATATCAACGCCCTGCTGTGCAGCAGAGTCGGTAGCGGTGCGGTCCGGACGAACGTTAAAGCCAACAATGATCGCGCCGGAAGCAGCAGCCAGCATAACGTCGGACTCGTTGATGGCGCCAACGGCACCGTGGATAACGCGCACGCGAACCTCGTCGTTGGTCAGCTTCTCGAGAGAGGAACGAACCGCCTCGACAGAGCCCTGAACGTCTGCCTTGACGATGATATTCAGCTCCTTCATCTCGCCCTGCTGAATAGAATCGAACAGGTTATCGAGCGTTACCTTGTGGAACAGCTTGTTGCGCTCTTCCTTCTCCTTGTCCTTGCGCTGCTCAACCAGCTCACGAGCCATCTTCTCGTCGTCTACGGCGTCAAAGATGTCGCCTGCACCCGGAACCTCAGCCAAACCGATGATCTCGACCGGAACGGACGGGCCTGCGGACTCAATCTTCTTGCCGTCGTCGTTGGTCATTGCGCGAACGCGGCCGACAGAGGTACCCGCGATAACGGTATCACCTGCATGCAGGGTGCCATTCTGTACCAGAAGGGTTGCAACCGGACCGCGGCCCTTATCCAGCTTTGCCTCGATGACGGTACCGTGCGCCTTGCGGTTCGGGTTTGCCTTGAGGTCAGCCATTTCAGCGGTCAGCAGTACCATTTCGAGCAGGTTGTCAATGCCCTGACCGAACTTTGCGGAGATGTTGCAGACGATGGTCTGACCGCCCCACTCCTCCGGTACCAGTTCGTACTCGGTCAGCTGCTGGAGCACACGATCCGGGTTTGCACCCTGCTTGTCGATCTTATTTACAGCAACGATGATCGGCACGTTTGCTGCCTTGGCGTGGTTGATCGCCTCGATGGTCTGCGGCATAACGCCGTCGTCGGCTGCTACGACCAGAATGGCGATATCGGTTACCTGCGCACCGCGTGCACGCATGGAGGTAAACGCAGCGTGACCCGGGGTATCGAGGAAGGTGATCGGCTTGCCGCCAATCTTAACGCGGTATGCGCCGATGTGCTGGGTAATGCCGCCGGCCTCGCCCTCGATGACCTTGGTCTTGCGGATCGCGTCGAGCAGAGAGGTCTTGCCGTGGTCAACGTGGCCCATAACAACAACGACCGGATCGCGCGGCTGCAGCTCCTCTTCCTTGTCCTCGTGCTCATCGAACAGCTGCTCCTCGATGGTAACGTGTACTTCCTTCTCAACCTTGCAGCCCATTTCCTCTGCAACGATGGCTGCGGTATCGTAGTCGATCACCTCGGAGATGGACGCCATAACGCCCAGCTTGATGAGACCCTTGATAACATCCGCTGCGGTGCGCTTCATACGGGAAGCCAGCTCACCGACGGAAATCTCCTCCGGAATCATTACCTTTACCGGAATCTTCTTAAGTGCTGCCATCTGCTGCTGACGCTGCAGGCGGCGCATCTTCTCCTGCTCCTCCTGACGGCGCTTGTTGCCGAACGGCTTGGAGCGCTGGTCGGACTTCTTGGTCAGCTTCTGCTTCTTGCTGCCCTTGGACTCCATTCGCTCGGCCTTTGCGTCAACCAGCTTATCTACATGATCATCATATTTTGCAAGGTTTACGTCGCCGGTGCCGCGGGTATCAATGCGGTGAACCTGCTTTACCTTGCTCTGTGTCGGCTGCTGCTGCACGATAGGCTCCTCTCTCTTGGACTCGGTCTGCTGTTTGGTTTCCGCCTTGGACTGCTCCGGCTTCTTGCGGGATGCACCCTGTGCGTTCAGCGTACCTTCCATGTCACTTACTTGATTATGCTGGGTGAGATACTCGAAAATGACCGACAGGTCGGTATCGTCAAGCACCTGCATGTGATTCTTCGGTGCAGAGCGATACTTTGTCAGAATTTCAGTGATCTCCTTGGTGGATACGCCGAAGTCCTTTGCAACCTCGTGTACCCGATATTTATTGTCTAATGCCATGGGCAATAACCTCCTTACACACTTCGTTCAAAACCACGGTTTTGAACGAGAGAGGACGTACCGAACAATGTTCGGATACGTCCAAAGCTGCGAAAAGTTCCTCCTGTGTCCAAACTTTTCTATGCTTTGCTATTGGAATGCGCGCTGCGGCGCGGGAAATTACGTTTTATTGCGGAAGCTGCGCTTGCCGCTGTTGAAGCTCGGCTTGCCGGCACCGCTTTTACGGTACGGGCGGCGTTCGCCGTCCTTGCGGAACGGGCGCTTCTCGCCGTCGTTCTTGCGATACGAACGGTCGCCTTCCTTGCGGTACGGGCGCTTCTCGCCGTCGTTCTTGCGATACGGACGTTCGCCGTCCTTGCGGAACGGACGCTTCTCGCCGTCGGCTTTACGGCGGGGGCGGTCGTTGTCCTTTCGGTAAGGACGCTTATTCTCATCGTCCTTCCGATAGGGACGCTTCTCGCCGGACGGCTTACGGTAGGTGCGCTTGGGCTTCTCCTTTGCCGATTTTTCGGTCTTGACCGACACTTCCTCGGTCTTTTCCGCCTTATCCGTATGCTTTTTGACGCCCCTGCGGGACTGGATCTTTGCGTTTTTTTCGCTAAGCTGCTGCGCCACTTCGGCATATGCAGGATCCTGCTCCGCCAGCTTATTTACGGCTGCTGCCGCCATACCGATGTCCGCTACCGCGCACATCGCGCAGCCTGCCTTGCCGATCGCGCTGCCGAGTTCCAGCTTGCCGTGCGGCAGCGTTACACACGGCACATTGGCCTTATCGGCGTAAAATGCGGCTTTTTTCGCTGCATTTGCGCCTGCGTCACCCGCAATGAACACACAGCGGGTCTTGTGGTCGAAGCACGCCTCGCGCACCAGCTCGTCGCCGTAGGCCAGCTTGCCGGCACGGCGTGCCAGACCGAGCATTCTCAGAACCGGATCAGTTGCCATTTGCACCCTCCTGTTCCATCTGCTGCTCGAGCTGGTCGTAAACCGACTCGGGCACCTCTACACTGAGCGCACGCTCGATCGCACGGCTCTTGCGGGCCTTTTTCAGACATTCCGGCTTGCCGCACAGATATGCGCCGCGGCCGGGTGCCTTGCCCTTGAAATCCAGCGAAAGCTCGCCCTCCGGCGAACGCACCACGCGGATCAGCTCCCGTTTCGGGAACATTTCACGGCAGCCGAGGCACTGCCGCATGGGAATCTTCTTCTGTACCATATTCTGCCGCACCTCCGCTTGCTTATTCGCCCTGAGACTCAGGAGCGATATCGATCTTGCAGCCGGTCAGCTTGGCAGCCAGACGCGCGTTCTGGCCTTCCTTGCCGATAGCGAGGGACAGCTGATCGTCCGGAACGATGACACGGCAGGACTTGTTGTCCGCCTGCATGGTGGCATTGATAACATCAGCCGGAGCGAGTGCCGCAGAAACGAACTGCGCCATATCCTCGTTCCACTTGATGATATCGATCTTCTCGCCGTTCAGCTCGCCGGTGATGTTGGCAACACGCGCACCGCGGGTACCAACGCATGCACCGATCGGATCGACGTTCTCATCGTGAGAAACAACAGCGATCTTGGTGCGGTTGCCTGCCTCACGCGCGATGGACTTGACCTCGACGATACCGGAGTGGATCTCCGGCACCTCCAGCTCAAACAGACGCTTAACCAGACCCGGGTGGGTGCGGGAAACAACGACCTGCGGGCCGCGGGTGCCGCGGCGAACCTCGATGAGGTAAACCTTCAGGCGCTGACCCTCAGTCAGAACCTCACCGCGCACCTGCTCGGAAGCGGCCAGAACAGCCTCGCTCTTCTCGCCGCCGGAAACAACATCCAGATAAGCGGTGCCGGAGCGCGGATCGATGCGGGCAACCACGCCGTTCAGGATCTCGTGCTCCTTGCTCTCGAACTCGGAGATAACCATGCCGCGCTCTGCCTCGCGGATGCCCTGAATGATAACCTGCTTTGCAGTCTGGGCAGCAATGCGGCCGAAGGACTTGGTCGGGATATCGATATCAATGATATCGCCTACCATCGGGTTATTCTTGTACTCAGCAGCCTCCTCGAGAGTGATCTCCTCGTACGGCTCGTACAGATCCTCCGCCTTGACAACCGTCTTGCGGACAAACATGTGAATGGTCTTCTTGTCGCGGTCCGGCTCAACGTAAACATTGTCGGTCATGCCGTCGTTATCGCGCTTGTAGGCAGTGATCAGCGCCTGACCTACACGGTCGAGCATATAGTCTACCGGAATGCCTTTTTCCTTTTCCAGCTGTTCCAGCGCGTCAAAAAATTCTGCGTTAACCATTTTTTCCTATTCAGCTCCTTCTTATATCTCTACCGCCAGTCGAACTGCGGCAATGTCTTTGGGTTCGTATACGGTCTGCTCGCCGTTCACTTCCAGCGTTACGGCACCGTTGTCATAGCCGGCGAGTGTGCCCTCGATCTGCTTCATACCGTTCATCGGCTTGTAGAAGCCGACTTCGACGGTCTGACCCATGAACGCCTGGAAATGCTCCGGGCGCTTGAGGCGGCGCGACATACCGGCCGAGGAAACGCACAGCGTATAGGACGGCATATCGTCAAATTCCTTTTCATCCAGCATGGGATCGAGTGCGCGCGAAACCTGCTCGCACTGGTCAATGTTGACGCCCTCCGGTCGATCCACGGTGACGGTCAGCATGTACTGTCCGCCCTCTTTTTCAAACTCCACATCCCACAGGGAAACACCAGCCTGTTCACACAAAGGCTTTACCAGTTCCTCTACGCGGGCTACGATCTGCTTTGCCTGCAAAGCCGTCCCTCCTTACTGAAAAATTTTCTCCGAGCAAAGCGTAAGGAGTGGCACTTGGCCACTCCTTACGGTTACTTATCATCTTACATTGATAGTATATCACGCATTGCCGTACATTGCAAGCGTTTTTGCAATAAAAATATCCGTTTTTACCGTGAAAATGCACAAATTTAGGCGTGTGAGCCGCAAATTTTGCGGGTTAGCGGCTGCTGCCGCGTCTCAGCTCGTGCAGGACGCACAGTCCCATGGCCAAGATGGGAAACAGGATGCGCAGACTGAGGAAGCCCATTGGGTCACCGAAATCGATGTTTGCATCTAACACCATTCCAATAAACCAGCCTGCAATGGTGAGAATAGTTGCTTTTAGGTACATAATCTCTATCTCCTTTTATTTATTGTCCTTAAACGTCACGCCACATGGCGTAATCGTAAAAGAAGTCCGTGATTGCGTTCTGCGCATTGATGTACTCGTCATACGCAGTATCTGCATCGTTCAGATAGGTGGTTGCAGCGTAAGTGCTTCCAGACTTGGCATAGCTTTCATACGACTGTCCTGCTGTATTAAATGCCGCAAGCGCAATATTGTACTGCTTTACTGCAGTATCGAGCAGGCCGATACAGCTGTTATAGCCATCGTCCGAATTGAGATACTGCAGTGTGCTCTGCAGATTGCTGTTAATCGTTTTCATATTGTCGAAAGACTCTTTCAGGCTGTCTGTGCTGTCCGCTCCCACATTTGCATAGCCCAGCATCAGCACGTTGGAGTAGTCCGACAGAACATTGCTCATGTCATGTGCAACGGCGGCCACCTCAGAAAAATCATCATAAATCGAAATCGTCTGCGTATTGCGGTCATAGCCGATATCCGCGCCGAACGCATTCGACACCGCACGAATCGGCACATAGGTCGTGCCGTTGTAGATAAACGCCTCGACCGCTTTACCGTTGGCGTCTGTCATGTCGATTGCTTCGTTGTTGAATTCCACATTGACGCCGGACGTGACGGTGATCGTCTTGCGATAGGTGTTCGCCGCATAGGATGTGGTCAGAAACAGGGCAAACATCAGGATGATTGCGGGGATTCTCTTTTTCATAGCGGGACCTCCCTTTATTTGTTTGTTACAGTATACCAAACAAATCCTGTTTTTTCAACATTATATTATTCATCCAGCACAAAAGCCGTCCGGCATTTCTGCCGAACGGCTTTGCTATTCCGTTTATATTTCAACCGACTGCACACCCGCGATATCCTCCTGCAGCCGCAGGAAATCCGCTTTATCGAAATGCCGCGGCATGGCAATGTACAGCACGATTTTTACCGAACTGCCTTTCTGCCGCTTGAGATCGATCTCTCGCACGGTGATTTTCCTCTGCTCCAGCCAGTCATACAGGCGCACAAGGTCGCCTTTGCCGTCTGTCAGACCGACCACGCCGCCGCGGTGCACGAAAATCACGCCCGCGTCAAGGAAGCCGATACCGGCCGCAATGCTTGCCGCCACACGAGAAACGTCAACCGAAACACCGGCTGCTCCCACGATAGGCAGAAAACCATACGAGGAGACCAGCGTCATCAGTGCCGCACCGAGCGAAACCATCAGCCGCACCAGACAGATCATTTGAATATTTTCCGGCGTACGCAAGCCCCTTCCGAATAAAAGCTATCGCTCAAACGACAGATACCGCGTCCCCTGGAAGGTCAGTTTGCCGGTGTCGCCCTCTGCGAGCATACCGTATTCCAAGCCGGAAACATGGAATTCCATCCGGTCTCCGCTTTCCACCTGAAACGTGACATAATAGGTCGTGCTCGACGTTGTGTGGAAGCCGTGCGCTCCGCTCATATCGCCTGCATTGGCATGCCGGTGATACGAGACATCTGTCCGCTTTGCAACGACCACCGCCGGTACGGTCAATCTGGGCGAATTATTGTTCTTATGCCATGTGCTTATCCCCTGTATGATGGAAAAAATGATGATGCCAAATACGACAATAAACATGATGGGGACGATGAAACTCAATATATCAAACATTGCAAACATCTTTCAGCCCTCCTTCAACGTTCCAATTTTCGATCAGACAATTTACGTTCTACCTACATAGTATCATAGGTATCTCAAAAAGGCAAAAAGAAAAAGGTTATCCAATAAGCACGCTACTGGATAACCTTTTTAGGATCATTTTTCTGTTTTGGAACAGATCGAGTCGTCAGAAGTTAAAATTTAACTTACTTAACCAGCTCGATGATCGCCATTTCAGCTGCGTCGCCACGACGCGGGCCGGTCTTGATGATGCGGGTGTAGCCACCGTTGCGGTTAGCGTACTCCGGAGCGATCTCAGAGAACAGCTTAGCAACAACAGCTTCCTTGGTTACGAAAGCCATAGCCTGACGGCGGGATGCCAGGGTGTTCTTCTTGCCCAGGGTGATCATCTTCTCAGTCAGCGGGCCTACTTCCTTGGCACGAGCGAGCGTGGTCTCAACCTTGCCGTTCTCCAGCAGGTAGGTTACCAGCGCACGCAGCATAGCCATACGGTGATCCGTAGCACGGCCGAGCTTGCGATTGTTAGCCATGTGAGTTTACCTCCAAATTAAAGTAAAGCGGCGGCGCGGTAATCGTACCGCCGCAACAGTTCAAGTTACAGTGTCCGAAGATTACTCTTCCGACTTCGCCAAGTGGAGACCCATAGCCTCCAGCTTGCCGATAACCTCTTCCAGGGACTTGCGGCCCAGGTTACGAACCTTCATCATGTCCTCCTCGGAGGTGTTGATGAGGTCCTCAACCGTGTTGATGCCTGCGCGCTTGAGGCAGTTGAACGAACGCACGGAGAAGTCAAGCTCCTCAATGGTCATTTCAAGCACCTTATCGTGCTGCGCTTCAGCCTTTTCAACAACGGTGGACTTGGAGCCGATTTCCTCGGACAGGTCTACGAACAGATCGAGGTGGTCGCGCAGAACCTTTGCACCGAGCGAAACCGCGTCGCGTGCGTTGATGGTTGCATCGGTCCATACCTCGAGCGTCAGCTTGTCATAGTCGGTCAGGTCGCGTACACGGGTGTTTTCAACCGTGTAGTTTACCTTGTAAACCGGCGTGTAGATCGAATCCACCGGAATGACGCCGATGGAGGTCTGATGCTGCTTGTTCTTCTCAGCCGGAACATAGCCGCGGCCGGAAGTCATCGTGATCTCCATGGACAGACGCGCGTCGCTCATCAGGGTAGCGATGTGCAGATCCGGGTTGAGAATCTCAACCTCACCGTCTGCGTGGATATCGCCAGCCTTGACCTCGCCCTCGCCGGCGGCCTCGATGTAGACCGTCTTGGGACCATCACAATGCAGCTTGGCAATAATGCCCTTAACATTCAGCACGATTTCGGTAACGTCTTCCTTAACGCCCGGAATCGTAGAAAACTCGTGCTGCACACCAGCGATCTTGATGCTGGACGCTGCCGTGCCAGGCAGAGACGACAGCAGGATGCGGCGCAGAGAGTTGCCCAGCGTGGTGCCGTAGCCGCGCTCAAGAGGCTCTACGACGAACTTGCCGTAGGAACCGTCCTCCGCGAGCTGTTCACAGTCAATACGCGGTTTTTCGATTTCGATCATGTGGTACCCTCCTTCACGTTGGTTGGAAACTTAAGATAGAACAGGCGAAGCAGACGCCGCGCCTGTTCCAAAAGCGAGGGTCTATTATTTCGAGTACAGCTCGACGATGAGGTGCTCGGCAACATCATAGTCGATGTCGTCACGTGCAGGCATCGCAACGATCTTGCCCTCGAAGGAATCGTTAGCCTTCTCGATCCACTTCGGGCAAGCCTTCTTGCCGTTCTCTTCCAGCAGAGACTTGAACTTGGTGGTAGAACGGGACTTCTCGGAAACTGCAACTACGTCGCCCGGCTTAACCTGGTAAGACGGAATGTTAACGCGCTTGCCGTTTACGGTGAAGTGTGCATGGTTAACCAGCTGACGAGCCTCACGGCGGGTGTTAGCAAAGCCCATGCGGAAAACTACGTTGTCCAGACGGCGCTCGAGCTCCTGCAGCAGGATCTCACCGGTGATGCCCTGCTTGCGCTCAGCCTTCTCGTAGTAAGCATGGAACTGCTTCTCGAGTACGCCGTAGATGAATTTTACCTTCTGCTTTTCGTTCAGCTGCATGCCGTACTCGGACTGCTTGCGGCGGCTCTGCTTGGGCTGACGCTTCGTGGACTTGGAGTAACCAAGTACCGCAGGGGAAAGACCAAGCGTCTTGCAGCGCTTGAGAACGGGCTGGGTATTCTTAGCCATTTATTGGTTCCTCCTCTATTAAACTCGACGACGCTTGGGCGGACGGCAGCCGTTGTGCGGGATCGGGGTTACGTCCTTGATCATGGTAACCTCGAGGCCAGCGGCCTGCAGTGCACGGATTGCAGCCTCACGGCCGGAACCCGGGCCCTTAACGTATACTTCAACAGTCTTCAGACCGTGCTCCATTGCAGCAGCAGCAGCGGTTTCAGCCGCAGTCTGAGCAGCGAACGGAGTGGACTTACGCGAGCCGCGGAAGCCCATTTCGCCGGAGGAAGCCCAGGAAATAGCGTTACCGTTCAGGTCGGTAATGGTAACGATCGTGTTGTTGAAAGAGGAACGGATATGTGCCGCGCCCTTTTCAATGTTCTTGCGCTCACGACGACGAGTACGGGTCGCAGCGCCCTTCTTCTGTACCTTAGCCATTTATACGTTCCCCTCCTTACTTCTTCTTGTTCGCAATGGTCTTCTTCGGGCCCTTGCGGGTACGAGCATTGGTCTTGGTGCGCTGACCGCGAACCGGCAGGCCGCGGCGATGGCGCAGGCCGCGGTAGCAGCCAATCTCAACCAGACGCTTGATATTCAGGCCGATCTCACGGCGCAGGTCACCCTCGACGTTGTAGTCGCGCTCGATGACTTCACGCAGCTTAGCAGCCTCTTCTTCGGTCAGGTCCTTAACGCGGGTATCCGGATTGATACCGGTCTTAGCAAGGATCTCGTTGGATGTTTTGCGGCCAATGCCGAAAACGTAGGTCAGGCCGATCTCCACGCGCTTCTCGCGGGGAAGGTCAACACCGGCAATACGTGCCATACTATTATAACCTCCATAGTTACACACTGAGGCGTGTTTGCAAACACAGTATAGGAGCCGCCTCCGCTCCTGCAGCGCCGCACTCGCCGTGCGTGCTTGTCGTGCTCGCGTAAACCATGATCCGCGCCCCTCGGCGCGCATTTATTGATGACTGCTTGCAGTCATCATAAAAACCCGCGACATGTGCGTGGGTTTTTATACCTTGACTCAGCGATCTTGGATCGCGTCGTTCGGGTATCAAAAACAAGTTTCGTCAGGAACTTGTTTTTGTATATAGGGGACTTTTGAAGTCCCCTATAAAGCGCCACAGGCGCTTCTTAGCCCTGCTTCTGCTTGTGCTTCGGGTTCTGGCAGATAACCATAACCTTGCCCTTGCGGCGAATGATCTTGCACTTCTCGCAGATCGGCTTTACAGACGGTCTTACCTTCATGTTATTTTACCTCCATCAAATTTTTGGTGGGATGGGACACCGGAAACCTGTCCGGCGACCACTGGCGCGCAGGTCACATGCGTACCTCCGCCCGCTTTTTATCTTACTTGGAACGCCAAGTGATACGACCGCGGGTCAGGTCGTAAGGCGACATCTGAACGGTGACCTTGTCGCCGGGAAGAATGCGGATAAAGTTCATGCGGAGCTTGCCCGAGATATGCGCCAGAATCTTATGGCCGTTGGGAAGCTCTACCTGAAACATTGCATTGGGCAGCGCCTCTACGACGGTACCCTCGAGCTCAATCACATCATCTTTTGCCATTGTGGTTTATCCTCCTCGGTCAATTTGCGTTCTCGTCCCCTGTCCAGAGGGCGAGCGCCTTGCGGATCTCGCTGTTTGTCAGCCGGCTTTCGCTTTGAAGCTTAAGCCGTGTGCGCTCGTCGCATGGGCCCTGCAGGCTCACATGCTTGCGGCGCTTGCGCTTCGGGTTTTCGGCCCGGCGCGCACGTCCGTTCGCCAGCAGAAGAAAATCCCCCTCCTCTGCGACGACCAGCATCAGCTGTCCTCTGTCCCTTCCGGTCAGCGACAGCACAATGTCGGCGGTACGAATCTCTGCCATTACAGCACTTCGCCGTCGATATTCGTAAGAATCTCCGGCTCTCCATCCGTAATAGCGATGGTGTTTTCGTAGTGAGCGGACAGCTTGCCGTCCCTGGTCTTAACCGTCCAGCCATCCGGCAGGACCTTGACCGTGTAAACACCCACATTGACCATCGGCTCTACCGCGATGACCATACCGCGCTGCAGGCGAATGCCGTGGCCCGGTTTGCCGTAGTTCGGAACCTCCGGGCTCTCATGCAGCGCAGCGCCTACGCCGTGACCGACGTAGTCGCGCACGACAGAAAAGCCGTTGGCCTCGACGTAAGCCTGAACGGCTGCGCCGATATCCGATACGCGGTAGCCCTCACGGGCAAATTTAATGCCTTCAAAGAAACTCTGACGTGTTACAGCGATCAGCTTTTTCGCCTCTTCGCTTACTTCACCGCACGGAACCGTGCAGGCGCAGTCGCCGTGGAAACCGCCGATGTATGCACCAACATCAACCTTAACGATATCGCCTTCCTTGACAACTGCATGCTTGGAAGGAATACCGTGGATGACCTGGTCATTCAGCGATACGCAGGCGCTGCCCGGGAAGCCGCCGTAGCCGAGGAAGGACGGCTTGGCGCCGGCATCCTCAATCGTCTTGCGGACGATGCGGTCGATCTCCCAGGTGGTAACACCCGGCTTTACGGCGTCTGCCGCTGCCTTACGCGCAATAGCGGTAAGGCGGCCGGCAACACGCATTTTTTCAAGCTCTTTTTCCGTCTTGATATGAATCATATTACAGACCCAGCGCCTCTACTGCAAACTTTTCGGTAGCGGTGATGCCCTGCGCACCATCGATGCTCTTGAGCTTGCCCTGGGCTTCATAGTAGCCCTTGAGCGGCTCAGTCTGCTCATGGTAGGTTTCAAGACGATGACGAACGACCTCAGCCTGATCATCGCTGCGGATGACCAGCTTATCGCCGCAGATGTCGCAAACGTCCTTCACGCGCGGCGGATTTGCCTCAACGTGATAGGTTGCACCGCAGCGCAGGCAGACACGGCGGCCGGTCATGCGCTTTTCGATGACGTCGTCTGCAACCTCAAGGGACAGAGCGCAGTCGATGTGAGCAATCTCGTCGAGTGCTTCCGCCTGCGGAATCGTACGCGGAAAACCATCGAGGATGAAACCGCTCTTGCAGTCGCGCTTAGCGATACGCTCCTTCAGCATGCCGATAACCACTTCATCGGGTACCAGCTTGCCGGCATCCATATACTCCTTAGCGGACTGGCCGAGCGGAGTATTGTTCTTAATCGCTTCGCGCAGGATGTTACCGGTGGAAATGCTCGGTACACCCATCTGCTCGATCAGGTAAGAAGCAAGCGTGCCCTTACCGGCGCCCGGAGCGCCCAGCAGAATTAAATTCATTTGAACACAGCCTCCAGAATTATTCCAGGAATCCCTTATGATGACGCATCAGCATCTGTGCTTCCATCTGCTTCACCGTATCAAGCGCAACGCCTACTACGATGATAACCGAGGTGCCGCCCAGTGCTACGTTGCTCAGGCTGGAGTTTACTGCGCCTACGATCAGCGGGAGCAGTGCTACAACAGCGAGGAACAGCGCACCAACGAAGGTGACCTTGCCGAGTGCCTTGGTGATGAAGTCGCTGGTCGGCTTGCCGGGACGGAAGCCCGGGATGAAGCCGCCGTTCTTCTTCAGGTTGTTGGCGATCTCGATTGGGTTGAACTGGATGGATGCATAGAAGTATGCAAATGCGAGGATCAGCAGTGCGTACAGTACAATGTAGAACACGCTGGTCTGAGAGAACAGGTTAAGAATGTGCGCACCAACCGAGCCGCTCTCCGGGTGCCAGAACATCGAAATGGTCTGCGGCAGGGACAGGATGGACGATGCGAAGATGATCGGCATAACGCCGGACGCATTGACCTTGATCGGCAGGTGGGTGGACTGACCGCCGTACATCTTGCGGCCAACTACGCGCTTTGCGTACTGAACCGGGATGCGGCGCTCTGCATTCGACATATAAACGATGAATACAACGATCGCAAGACCGACGATAATCATTGCAATGCCGGAAACGATGCCGCTCGTGCCGGTCTGGAACAGGTTAGCCAGCGTACGCATGAGCGACGGACCGCGGGAAACGATACCTGCGAACAGGATGATCGAAATGCCGTTGCCGATACCCTTCTGGGTGATATGCTCGCCCATCCACATAATCAGCGCGGTGCCTGCGGTGAAAGTTACGATAATGGTTACGGCTGCAAGCGCGCCGGTGTTGGACAGCATAGTCTTGCCGCCAAAACCGTTGCGGAGCAGTGCGTAGTAGGACAGGCCCTGGAGCAGACCGAGCAGAACGCCGAGGTAACGGGTCCAGCTTGCAATCTTCTCACGGCCTTCCTCGCCGCCGTCCTTTACCATGCGCTCAAGAGCGGGGATGGCAACAGTCAGCAGCTGAAGGATAATGGATGCATTGATATACGGGGTGATGGACATTGCGAAGATGGTCGCACGAGACAGACCACCGCCGGTGAACATATCCAGATAACCAAGCATCGAACCGTTTACCGATGCCTGCTCAAAGTACTGAGACAGGAGCGTGGTATCAATAAACGGAACCGGAATGCACGAACCAAAGCGGAAGATCAGGATGATGAACAGAGTGTACAGCATCTTCTTGCGCAGTTCGGGCATAGACCAGGCGTTTTTAAGGGTTTGAAACACCTTAAACCACCTCGGCCTTTCCGCCTGCGGCTTCGATCTTCTCCTTTGCGGAAGCCGAGAAAGCAGCTGCCTTAACGGTCAGCTTCTTGGTCAGCGTGCCGGTGCCGAGGATCTTGATGCCGTCGAGAGCATTCTTAACGATGCCGGCATTGCAGAGGATCTCTGCAGTTACCTCAGCGCCGTCTTCAAACTTCTCCAGTGCGGAAACATTGACCGGTGCGTAAGTGGTGCCGAAAATGTTGTGGAAACCACGCTTCGGCAGACGACGTGCCAGAGGCATCTGGCCGCCTTCAAAGCCCGGACGGACACCGCCGCCGGAACGGGCCCACTGGCCCTTGTGACCGCGACCTGCGGTCTTGCCATTGCCGGAACCAGCGCCGCGGCCCTTACGGTATGCCGGCTTGGTAGCGCCTGCGGCAGGCGTCAATTCATGCAGCTTCATGGGTTACGCCTCCTCTACGATTTCGAGCAGGTAACCGATCTGCTTTACCTTGCCGCGCGTCTGCGCGTTGTCCGGCTGAACGGTTACGTCATTGATCTTCTTAAGCCCCAAAGAATGAGCCGTTGCGATGTGCTTCTCCAAGCGACCAGCCAGGCTCTTTTTCAGGGTAATCTTCATGTTAGCCATTGTCAGTTACCCCTTTCTTACAGTTCTTCTACGGCTTTGCCGCGTACAGCAGCTACCTGAGCTGCGTCGCGCAGGCTCTTCAGGCCTTCCATCGTTGCGGTAACAACGTTCTGCGGGTTGTTGGAACGCAGGCACTTGGTACGGATGTCCTTGATGCCGGCAGCCTCAACTACTGCACGAACAGCGCCGCCGGCGATAACGCCGGTACCGGGAGCAGCAGGCTTGAGCAGAACGCGGCCTGCACCGAACTCGCCGATAACCTCGTGCGGGATGGTGGTGCCCTTCAGAGAAATCTTAACGAGGTTCTTCTTGGCGTCCTCGATGCCCTTGCGGATAGCGTCCGGAACCTCGGAAGCCTTACCGAGGCCGAAACCGACAGTACCCTTGCCGTCGCCTACAACGACCAGAGCTGCGAACTTGAAGATTCGGCCGCCCTTAACGGTCTTGGCAACGCGGTTGAGCGCTACAACGTTCTCGGAGAACTCGTCCTCACGCTTATCGTTTCTGTTAAACTGAGCCATGTTTTACCTCCTCCCGATTAAAACTGCAGGCCGCCCTCACGGGCGCCATCTGCGAGCTCCTTCACGCGGCCGTGGAACACATAGCCGCCGCGGTCAAACACGACAGTCTCAATGCCCTTAGCCTTGCAGCGCTCGGCAACGATCTGACCAATCTTCTTGGCTGCTTCCTTGTTGCCGCCGTACTCGGTAAAGCTCTTCTCTGCAGTCGAGGCGGATACGAGGGTTACACCGGCTACATCGTCAATAACCTGTGCATAGATGTTCTTTGCAGAACGGAATACGTCCAGACGGGGACGCTCAGCGGTGCCGCTGATCTTAGCGCGTACGCGCTTGTGGCGCTGAAGGCGCGCCTTGTTGGAATCCTTCTTCGAAACCATTTATTTTCGCCTCTCCTTTCCTTACTTCTTCTTAGCGCCGGTCTTGCCTTCCTTGCGGCGGACATACTCATCAGCGTAGCGAATGCCCTTGCCCTTATAGGGTTCCGGCGGACGCTTCTCGCGGACTTCCGCTGCAAACTGGCCAACCTTCTGCTTGTCAGGACCGGAGATGATGATCGTGTTCGGGTTCGGAACGTCGATCGTGATGCCCTCTACCTCGCTCATGGTAACCTGATGCGAGTAGCCGAGGTTCATAACCAGATCCTTGCCCTGCTTAGCGACACGGTAACCAACGCCCTGAACGCTCAGCTCCTTCTTGAAGCCTTCGGTAACACCAACAACCATGTTGTGAATCAGGCTGCGGGTGAGGCCGTGCAGTGCGCGGTTGTGCTTGTCGTCGTTCGGACGGGTTACGAGGATTTCGTTGCCCTCTACCGCGATGGTCATGTTCGGATGAAATTCGCGGGTAAGGGTTGCCTTAGCGCCCTTCACGGTAACAACGCTGCCGTCAATCTTGACTTCAACGCCGGCCGGGATGGCAATCGGCATTCTACCAATACGAGACATTGTTTATACCTCCCTTACCATACAAATGCGAGAACTTCACCGCCGACGTTCAGCTCGCGAGCCTTCTTGTCGGTCATGACGCCTCTGGAAGTGGAAACGATGGCAATACCAAGGCCGCGGAGTACCTTCGGCAGCTCCTGTGCGCCAGCGTATACACGCAGGCCCGGCTTGGACACACGCTTGATGCCGGTGATAGCCTTCTGGCGGTTATCAACGTACTTCAGTGCGATGCGGATAATGCCCTGGGTGTTGCCCTCTACAACCTCGAAAGACTTGATGTAGCCTTCGTCGAGCAGGATCTGGGCAATAGCCTTCTTCATCTTGGATGCGGGTACATCCACACTGGCATGACGAGCATTGCCAGCGTTGCGGATACGAGTCAGCATATCCGCGATAGGATCAGTGATCTGCATAAAATGCTCTCCTTTAATATAAGAAGTTTGGGGGTAGTGCAGCAATCGAGCGCCGGTGGGTTAATCCGGTTCTGATTTGTCTGTTTGCCCTCCACTTTTCTTTACACTGTTCGTGGCCCTTCCACGGACAGCGGCGGGGATAAAAAATCGCCGGTCCAGTACTCAACCAGACCAGCGTTAATTATAGCACGAGAAACCAATGGCTGCAATCGGAAAAAGTGCTGATTTTTACGCAGTTTTAGCCTGTTTTGCAGTCAAATTGCTTGATTACCCGGTATAACGGCAGGTCGGCCGTTTTTGGACCGCACCAGGGACCACGCCGGGAAAATCCGGTTAATGGCCAATGGGCGTGCGCAGGAGAAACTCCTTTGCGCGGCAATTCTGTTACGCATTTGCGCAACTGTAATTAGTATACACTACACCGGGTGTATCACGCAAGTGTTTTTTCAAAATTTCTTAATTTTTTTGAAATTTTCTTTTTTGAGGGGATTTCGCCTGCAAGGCGAACGGAACTGCGCTGACGCCGCGCGGGCGCACAAGAGGATAGACAACCTGCGGTTTTCCACCCTCTGATTTTCTCCCCTTTTCCCTTAGAGGGTCTGGCGCAGATTGCCGACATGTGACCGCTGCGAAAATGGGAAACGGCAGTCGGGTTACCACAGCGTGTCTTTCTCCGCCTTTTCGCAGTTCACAGATGGCGTACTGCTACACATACGGTTAAATCTACGCTGAGTGCGGCACAAGGTGAATTGCCCGCAGGGCAAGAGAGGGTCCCCTGGGGGATAACCGTGCCGCACAATTCGTGAGCGCGTTGTTTGTTACAGACAGGGCCTGCGAAAATAACTTGTACCAAACGCCTAATCCGTAGGTGCCGTACGCAAACTCCAGATTAACGAATTGCGCGACACGGGCATGTCGCGCCTGCGTAGATTTAACCGTATGTGTAGCAGTACATTATCTGACACTGCGAATAGGGCAAGAAATGGGAGCACACTGTGCTCCCCTACGATAGAAAGAATCCTCTGCCGTTCCCCTTATTTCGAAGCAGTCGCCGCTCTCCGATTTTTGCCGGGCTAAGAAACAAAGGGAAACGGGAGTTAAGAGGGTAGAAACCGTAGGTGTCTACCCTCTTGCCCCGCCGCGGGGCGCGGCAGTCTCCCGCGCTCCGCAGAGCGCAGCTTATTCTTTAGGAAACCGCAAAGTAATGCAAGTCCCCTCGCCGAGCGCACTCTTCAGCTCAACCTCCGCATGATGCAGCGCCGCACCATGCTTGACAATCGAAAGCCCCAGTCCGGTGCCGCCGGTCATCTTGCTGTGGCTCTTATCCACGCGGTAGAACCGCTCAAACACGCGCTGCCGGTCTGCCGGCGCGATACCGATGCCGGTATCCGCCACCTGCACGAACGGCCGGCCGTTCTCTGTGCCGGTCACAAGCGTCACGCTGCCCTGCGGCTTATTATAATTGATGGCGTTATCCGTTAGATTGAAGATCATCTGCTCAAGCGTGCGGCGCTGACCGGAAACCGCAGCCGGTTCTCCCTCGATGCGCAGCGCGATGCCCTTGCCTGCTGCCTTGCTCTGCAGGCGGTCGCGCACAGTATCACAGAGTGCGGACAGCTCCACTGGCTCAAAGGACACCGTTTCTCCGCCTTCATCCAGCCGGGACAGGTGAATGATATCCTCGATGAGCGCCAGCAGCCGCTGCGCTTCCGTGCGGATCTTGCCCGCAAACGGCGCCACGTCCTCCGGCTTGGCAATGCCGCCCGCGATGATCTCCGCGTAACCCATGATGCTGGTCAGCGGCGTTTTCAGTTCGTGCGACACATTGGCTGTAAATTCCTGCCGCTGCTGCTCGGCACGCTCGCGCTCAGTAATATCCACGATCAGCAGCACGGCGGCATGCCATGCGCTGTTCTCCTCCACCGAGCTTGCCGTAAGTTCATAAATGCGGCCGTTCCGCTCGAGTTTACCGTGCGCGCCATTGCCGTCGAGCGCCTGCTCGACCACCTGAATGTAATTCGCGTCGCGGCACAGCGTCAGATAGCTGCCTTCCGCACTGTCATGCGGGAACAGCGCCCGCGCAGCGTGATTGGCGAACAGAATCATGCCCTTGCCGGAAAACAGTACCAGACCTTCATCCATGCGGGCCGTAATGTCGTCAAACTCAGCCTGACGGCGCTGCAGCTCGTCCATCTGCGCCTGAATTTTGCGGTTCTGCTTGTCCATGCGGTGCAGCAGCGGCGACAGCTCGTCATAGGCTTCGCCCTTCATCGGATCATGCAGGTCAAGCGCTTCGATCGGCTTGAGGAACAGACCGGTCAGCCAGCCTGCCAGCAGCGCCGCGACCAGCAGCGCCAGCAGGATGATCAGCACAATCCACGGCGATGCGCTCGACAGTGCGCCGAACACGCTGTCCGCAGTCGCGGAAATACGCAGAACATCGCCGTTTTTCAGGCGCACCGCGTAATAAAACGTCTGCTTAGCGAAGGTTTCGGACAGACGGTTGTCCTCGCCCGTGCCGTTCTGCTCTGCCGCCGCAATCTCCGGACGGACGGCGTGGTTCTCCATCTCGGAGGCATTCGTGCGGTTGTCGTACATCACAGTGCCGTCCTGCGCGACCAGCGTCAAACGGTCGGCATATACCGAGCCGAACTTCTCCAGCTCCTCCCCGATGTTATCCACCGCAGACAGGTAGCTGCTCTCCGTCACCAGCCGCCGCCGCATGTCATTGGTCAGACCGGCGTGAACTGCCAGCAGCAGCAGCCCGGTCGTCAGCAGCAGCGTGACAAGCGATGTGATGAAAATGCTGCCGAATACGCGCTTTCTCATGTATGCTCTCCCATGCGGTAGCCGACACCGCGGACAGTCTCGATCAGCGCACCGTCCGCGCCCAGCTTTTGCCGCAGCGTGCGGATATGCACATCGACCGTGCGGGTTTCGCTTTCATTATTATAACCCCAGATATTCTCGAGCAGCACATCGCGCGTGAGCACGGCACCGCGGTTTTTCATCAGCAGGCACAGCAGCTGGTACTCCTTAAGCGTCAGCTGCACCTCCTGCTCGTTAACGAATACGGTGTGAGCACGCTCATCCACACAGATGCCGCCGGCTACCAGCGGACGCGGCTCATTCTTGTCCTGCATATCCTCGGTGCGGCGCAGGACCGCACGAATGCGCGCGATCAGCTCCATCATGCCGAACGGCTTGGGAATGTAATCATCCGCACCGGTGTCCAGACCGACTACCTTGTCGTACTCCGTGTTTTTCGCAGTCAGCAGAATGACCGGAACCCTCGCCGTATCCGGTGCTGCGCGCAGACGACGCAGAATGGTGATGCCGTCCTCGCCGGGCAGCATGATATCCAGCAGAATCAGCTGCGGCTTGCATTTTTTCAGAGCAGCCGTCAACGCCTCACCGTCCTCGAAGCCGTCAGCCTCAAAACCGGTGTTGCGCAGTGTATACACCACCAGTTCGCGGATACCCGCATCATCTTCCACACAGTATATCATATATTACACTCCGATTTCTGTCAGCGTGCCGCCGCTTCCGCGCCGTGCATTGCACTTTTATGCGAGCCGGTGATGGAAAACTCCACCCATTCGGCAATATTGGTCGCGTGGTCGCCGATACGCTCCAGATACTTGGCGATCATCAGCACATCGAGTACGCGCTCGCCGTCCTCCGGGTTCTGCGCGATCTCCGCGATGAGGTCGCTCTTGCACTCGTCAAACAGGCGGTCCACCACATCATCATATTCAATAACGCTCCATGCAAGGGTCAGATCACGGCGGACAAACGCATCCAGGCTGTCGGTTACCATTTTGATGGTCGCCTGCGCCATGCGGTCGATGTGCGCGTTGTGTCCGCACACGCCGGACAGATATGTTACAATCTCCGCAATATCGCTTGCCTGGTCACCGATACGCTCGATATCTGTGATCATTTTCAGCACGGACGAGATCAGACGCAGATCGCTTGCAACCGGCTGCTGCTGCAGCAGCAGCTTGAGGCACATGGACTCGATTTCGCGTTCCTTGCGGTCGATCTCCTGATCGATGCGGATGGCGGCAGCCGCCAGCTTGATATCGCCCTCAAGCAGGGCCTTTACCGCACTGGCGATTGCGTTTTCGCACAGTGCCCCCATCGAGATCAGCTCATTGTTCATCTCCGCAAGCTGATTGTCAAAACGGTTTCTCATTAGCCGAACCTCCCCGTAATGTAGTCTTCCGTGCGCTTGTCCGACGGCATGGAGAACAGCTTTTCGGTGTCATCCACTTCGATCATGTCGCCAAGCAGGAAGAACGCAGTCGTATCCGAAACACGGGTGGCCTGCTGCATATTATGCGTTACCATAACGATAGTATAATCCTTTTTGAGTTCGAGCACAAGGTCCTCGATCTTCGCGGTGGAGATCGGATCAAGCGCAGAGGTCGGCTCGTCCATCAGCAGCACCTCCGGGTCTGCGGCAAGCGCACGCGCGATGCAGATACGCTGCTGCTGACCGCCGGACATAGACAGCGCGGATTTTTTGAGGTTATCCTTGGTCTCCTCCCAGATAGCAGCACGCTTGAGCGAGGTTTCAACGATCTCGTCAAGCTGCACACGGCTCTTGATGCCGTGCGTGCGCGGACCATAGGCGATGTTATCATAAATCGACATCGGGAACGGATTCGGCTTCTGGAATACCATGCCGACACGGCGGCGCAGCAGATTGACGTCACAGTTCTTGTAGATATCCTGACCGTCAAGCATGATATCGCCCGTGATACGGCAGTTTTCCACCAGATCGTTCATGCGGTTGAGCGAACGCAGCAGCGTAGACTTGCCGCAGCCGGACGGTCCAATGAATGCAGTGATCTCCTTCTCCTTGATATCCAGATTGATATCGTGCAGGGCGTGAAAATCACCGTAATGCAGATTCATATTGTGAATTTCGATCTTATTTTCCATGTTCATTCTCCATTTACTTCTTGGTCAGCTTTTTCGCTGCCAGAGCGGAAAGCGTATTCATCAGCAGGACCACCAGCAGCAGAACGACTGCGGTAGCATTTGCCTCGTTCATGTGCAGCGCCTCACCCGAGAGCACATACATGTGGATGGCCAGCGTACGGCCGGACTGGAACAGGCCGGGAATCTGTGCCATGGTGCCTGCGGTAAAGATGAGCGCCGCGGTCTCGCCGACGATGCGGCCGATACCGAGGATAACACCGGACAGGATGCCGGGACCCGCAGCAGGCAGCACGATGCGGAATACCGTGCGCAGACGTCCGGCACCCAGGCCGAACGAGCCTTCGCGGTAGGAATCTGGAACCGCTATCAGTGCTTCCTCAGCGGTACGCATGATGAGCGGCAGGATCATGATTGCCAGCGTCATTGCACCGGCCAGCAGCGAGTATCCCCAGTGCAGCCTGGTGACGAAGAACAGCATGCCGAACAGGCCGTATACGATGGACGGAATGCCGGAAAGCGTCTCGGTCGTGATGCGGATGACGTTTACCAGCTTATTTCCGCGCTTGGCATACTCATTCAGGTACACGGCGGTGAACAGGCCAAGCGGCACGGCCAGCAGCAGTGCCAGCGCGGTCGTTTCAACCGTAGTGAGGATGGCAGGCATCATCGAGACGTTCTCAGAGGTATAATTCCACTGGAACAGCGACGGCTTGAGATGCGGGATGCCCGTCACCAGAATATAGCCGATCAGGAACAGCAGCACCGCAAAGGTCAGCACAGCCGCGCCGTACACCAGACCCTTGAGCACAGCCGCAGATGCGGCGCCGTGCACCTTTCCGGTCTTTGCCTGTGCGCGCACTGACGGTTTTGCAGCAGAGACAGCTTCTCTTGTCATGCTTCCTTCCTCCTTTTGAGAACCGAGAATGCCAGATTGATAAGCAGAATGAATACGAACAGCACAACGCCGGTCGCAATAAGCGCCTCACGGTGCAGGTCGGTGGCGTATCCCATCTCAAGCACGATGTTTGCCGTCATGGTGCGGATGCCCTTGAGCATACTGCCGGTCAGCCGCGGCTGGTTGCCCGCTACCATGATAACCGCCATGGTCTCACCGATGGCACGGCCGATGCCGAGCACGACGCCAGCCAGCACGCCGGACTTGGCAGCCGGTACCATAACCGTGAATATGGCACGCTCATGCCGTGCGCCCATGGCGACGGCGCCCTCGTAGTAGCTCATCGGAACCGCACGCAGCGCCGCTTCGGACACACCGATGATGGTCGGCAGAATCATAATGCCGAGCAGGATGGACGCCGCCAGAATGGATGAGCCGGAGATATCCGCGCCGAACACGCCTGCCACCGCACGGACTGCCGGTACGATAATGACCATGCCAAAGAAGCCGTATACGATGGACGGAATACCGGCCAGCAGCTCGGTGCACGGCTTGAGCAGACCGTACAGCTTTTTCGGACAGTAGAATGCCATGAATACCGCGGTCAGCAGACCGATCGGCACGCCGATAACGATCGCACCGGCGGTGATGTACAGGCTGCCGAGGATCATCGGCAGGATGCCGTAAATGTCGTTGCCCGGCTTCCACTTTGCGCCGGTGAGGAAGTCCAGCAGGCCAATCTCCCTCATGGCAGGCACACCGTTCGCAAACAGGAAAATACAGATGAGCACCACCGCAAAGATGGAGGTCAGTGCACAGAGAAAAAACACCATGTGCATCAGGTTTTCCCGAAAGTTTTTCATAATCTTTCTCCTATACAGGCACAGGGCGAATCGCTTCGCCCTGTTTTATCAGTCTGTGAATTCGCTTACGCGAGGTCGCCCCAGTCGGTGATGTCGCCGACATAGATACCCTTGATCTGATCCATAGACAGGTCGTCAATGGTGTTCGCCGGGTTTACGACTACTGCGATGCCGTCAAGTGCGATGGCAGTGCCGGTCAGCTGTGCAGCCTCGTCGTCCTTCAGCTCGCGGGATGCCATGCCGATAGCAAAGGTGCCGTCCATCGTGCCGGTCATGCCGGAGGTGGAGTCAGAGGTCTGCAGATCAATGCTTGCGTTCGGATTTACAGCCTTGTACGCCTCGATCAGCTTCTCCATAACCGGGGATACCGAGGAGGAACCGCCAACTGCGATCTGGCCGGAGGAACCGTCGGAAGTAAAGGCTGCTGCATTGTCGTCAACAGCGATGTACTTGTTATCGGTTACAACAGCCTGACCTTCCTTGGAGAGGATGAAGTTGATAAAATCCTTGGCTACGCCGGTCGGCTCGCCCTTGGTTGCAATATTGAACGGACGGGACAGCTTGTAGGTGCCTGCCTTTACGTTATCTACGGTAGCTTCTGCGCCGTCTACCTTGACAGCCTTTACGGTGTCGTTCAGCGCACCGAGGG